>Ga0213860_10000109_pt1 | contig 30965 bp, 53 predicted proteins | sample PICome_3_FD_160118 | JGI IMG/M metagenome (GOLD analysis project Ga0213860, IMG submission 160118) | Coastal seawater microbial communities near Pivers Island, North Carolina, United States - PICO550 | ecosystem: Environmental > Aquatic > Marine > Coastal | place: USA: North Carolina...
AATTGGTGTTGGTGTTGGTGATGACTGTCGAACCTGACCTAACTGGTCTGCACCTTGTGCCTCTGCTGCCTTAATTTTGTTAAAGTAAGCAGTAATGAGAGCACGCATCTCATTACCACCATTACTCATAATTTGAGATTGATCAAATGGTTGCCCTGGTCTAAGTTGATCTAAATCCCATCTTTGAGGTCTACCAGACAAGATACCTTCTCTTGTACCATATCTTTCCCATTCACCATGAGTTTTTACATTGGATTGAATGGTTGATGCATTCCAACCCCAAGCATGTGCCAGTCGCGCTGCTTCCAGTGCCATAGCCTGGATTTGTGCTCCAGTAGGAGGATTTTCTGCCCAACCTTTTCTCTCATCATAATAGGTTTGAGTCATACCTTGGTGACCCATGGCAGCGAGAGACAATCCTACAGAATTATCATTAGCACCGCCAGTATGATTGCTCTTCTTAATGCCATAGTTTTCAGTATTTCTATGTGCCCTACCATCCCCAGTAAATGTCGTGTGATATCTAGTAGATGGTTGATTGGAGAATCCTCCAGTCCAATGTAAGAAAATTCTCTTCGTCTTATCACCCGCACCTGCATTAAATTCCGTATCTCTAATAGGACCTCCCATTAAAGGTCCATGGTGAGCAGTTACATTCTTCAAATCCTGAGACATTTCAGGAGGAACATCTAATACTGCATCAATTGATCCTTGTGCTGGACCGTCTGATGCAGGTCTGGATCCAGGTGTCAAACCCGTATCACCAATACCAAACTCAATCTTTTTCTTATCAACTCTGGCAGCCATCTCACGGATGGTAATTATACCGTCTTTATTGACATCTAACGGAGCATTACGATCATATCCTCCTTCTCCAGCACTATACAATGCTTCATCAAGTCCTCTACCAGAGTAAGCAGGAGAAAATATTACAGCATATAATTGACCAGCACTAGGATTATCTGGGAAATATCCAGCATCTTTCCAGTATTGGAAATACCTCTCAACATATTTCATCTGTTGTGCTCTTGTCATCTTGACAAGTGCAGCCTGTGTAGTTCCAACTGCAGCAGCAGAATCTTTACTAAACTGAATTAATCCAACATTTGTACCATTAGATTCTGCAGGATTCAGTCCAGATTCAGACGCCATTATTCCTAATAAATCGCCCTCTCTAATACCAAATTTTTGAGAAACTCTCTTAACTTCTGCTAAAAACTCCTTATCATTACCAACCCTTTCTGCTGCTGCTTTTCCGCCAACTAATTGAGCACTATCATAACCTGATCCAACAGGTCCAACTGGGAAGTCTCCTGCATTAGGAACATCAGGTGCCGGAACAGATTGCTCTGCAGGACGGGTATCAGAAGAAAATACGAGATTGCGGAATCTTTTGCTTGCCCCACTACCATATCGCAAAAGGACAAGCATATTTTTAATTGCTTCGTCTTGAGTATTTCCTAAGAATCTACCATCATCATGCTTTCTGTAATAAGCACCACCCATGTTGGTGATAAATCTACTCGCAATCTGACTATAAGCAACTTTGGTAGCATTACTTGCTTCTGCTAAGTCGAATCCGGGTTCGGTAATTGGTTTAGCGTCTTCTAGTTCAGTAATAGCGAAAAATTCAGATTCGGACTTTTTCTGACTTCTACCCAGTTCAGCATTATGCTCAATGGCATTAACAAATGCATTCAATAACCAAGGATTCTTTCCGTTTCTAGTATCCTTTTCAATATAATCAAACAGATTATTTCCATAGATATGCCAACCATCAGGTTCTCTCTTTGCTCTATATCTCTTACCCGCATGGTGAAAAAAGAAACTTTGACCAAGTTTATATCCATAATTTTTTGTAATCTGGGATGCTAAAGTTTTTCCTTCAACTATAGTTGCATCATCTCCACCCAATGCACCTTGAGTTACATCACTAATGCCTTCCAAATCATTAACCGGCAATGCCTTATCAGGCATTGTTTTACCACCAGGATATCTAATTGGTTTTTCTGAGAACAACGCTGTAACTGCCCTCTGAGTCATTCCAATGAATTCCTGAGTGCCAACAATAAATTGACGAGGATCTGGAATTTCAAATTCGGCAATTTTACCAAAACCTGCTAATACTGCCCTAAAAGTTGAATGTACAAAGTCTTGGAGTTTGAATTTTTTTAAAGATTCGTATAATCTAGAAAATTTGTTATTTGCCCAGTCTGCAATGTTACCGCCAATTTCTTTAATGTTGTCCCATGCCCATGAGAAAATAGCACCAGTAATATCACTAGCACGCTTCCAAGAGTCCTTAACATCCATGGCGAACTTCTCGCCAACACTCTCAAACGATTCACCCATGAACAATCGATATAAGAGATCGCCAGCATATTGACCCAGCATAGAACCGCCAATGGTTCCAAGAGGACCTAAAAGACTACCAACAGCACCACCAACGGCGGTTCCTGCCATTGAGAATAATGCTTTACCGAGTTTAGATTTATCAAATTTAAGAGTCGCTGGTGATATTTGCTTACCAGTTTCTGGATCTATTTTCTCTGGTACAATATCAAAAACCTCTAAGAGACCAGTAAGGATTACTCCCAACCAAGGAATTCTCTTAAAGAAAGCAGATCCTCCGCTAAAAAGATTTTTTAATAGGGGAATAGAACTTGATAATCCTTGAGCAGTTGCTTTAATTCCTTGCCCAATTGGTCTAATCGGTGCTGCTAGTTTTGATACCCCGGCTCTTATAGCACGCGGAGTTTGGACTACACCGCGAACAATATTTCCAGGTGCTCTAAAAAGTCCTCTAGCACCAGATCTAGCTAAATTACTAGTTACTGTCTGGAATCTGTTCTGCTTGATAAATCCTCTTCTGAGGAGTCGTAAATTATCAATCGGACCAGCTTGACCAGCAAGAGCACGAGACCAAGATTGATTTACACGACTAATCCTAGCAGCCTCACCTCTATTAAATGAAATTGGACCTGCTGTAGGTAAAGTAGATCTAGCAAACCTACCTTGAGGCAGTCCTTGAGGTTTTTGAACTATACCAGGATTCGCTCGCTGCAGAGCCTCGGCTCGCATCCGGTTGGCCAGCATCTGCTGTGGCGTCATCCGAGAAGATGGACTTCCGCTCTGATTACCAGAACTAACTCTTGACCCAGTTTGAGCAGAACCTATGCGAGCAGCATCAGCAGAAACAGCGGTTTGATTGCTAGGTTTAGTGGGGATAGGTTTAGTTTTGTCTCTAACCAGATCCCCTGGTTTTGGTTTTGATGTTGGTTTGGTTGTTCTTTTTGCTTTGGGGTCCGGTTGCGGTCTTCTGCCCTGATTTCTTCTTAGTTTAGCATTCTCTGCTGCTAATCTTTGCTCTCTAAGTCTTAACCGCCTATCAGCAGCATTCATCTCGCGAGAACGCAGATTCATGAGACTCATGATCTGCATCATCGTTCCAAAAGGATTGAGCAGAGTTCTCAATCCAACGATCCCGATCATCATCTGACCAAGACCCTTCAGTCTCTCTTCGACTGTTTTATTTTCTCCGAATGTATTATTAAATCCTTCTAGAAGGTTATCTTTGATTAACCAACTACCAATTGCAAATATTTTTTTCGCTACGAAAGCAACTTTTTCAAAGAATTCTGTAAACTTCTCTCTTACAGAAGGATCTTGGAGTGCCCGTTGCAGATCCTTTGCTGCTTTCATTGCAAAGAGAGCACCAAAGAAGGTTAGTGCTGCCTTTGCTAAAGGAGCTAACCAACCAAATAGTCCTCCAAATACCTTTTCCATCCAGGATTTGACTTTTCCTGTTGGTTTTGGTTGTTCTTTTACTTTTTCCGGTCCCTTAATGACCGAACTTTCTCTCTGTTCTTCTCTTAATCTATCTCTTTCTCTTTGCGCTGCTCTTCTATCTCTAATCTCCCGTAACTTACTTTCTTTAAGTGATGCATCAGCAACTCCTGAGAGACCGTTAGAAGTTGCTGCAATGCCCGATAAAGTAACTCCTAGCCCATTTAATGCCTTTGTATTTGCATTCAAAGATGCACCGACATACTTAATGTTTGCCGATGCACCAGATGAAACCCTAGGAGGATCGATTATTTTATAGACATTAATTTTTGCCACTTATCTCCGATTTTGCAGTTCTTGTTCTTTCAATCTCTCTTCCTCTTCTTTGAGGAATTGAACTAACATGGTAATGTAAATGTCTTTTTCCCAGGGCATCAAATTTTCAATGTATTCAATCTGCCACTTGTGGTGATGAATTAGTGCAAAATTAGTTTGATAATAAGTCATCAAACTAGTATGCATTAGGGCTACGCGAAAAAAGCGGACAGACCCTCAAGAACAATATCATTATCATTCCCAGTATTGGGGTTTGTAACAGTTACAGTATGCTTCAATTTAGGCATGGTCTCAAAGAATTCCTGAATTGCCTTAAATTGGGAAGATGTCAACCCATCAAGAAACTCAAGTTTTTCTTTATGAGAAAAATCTGCACAATCATACAGTTGCTCCGAATCAGCAACAGTCTTCATGCATTTTGCAGAAACATCGAATAACTGATCAACTCCCGGAACATCATCCATGAAGTTCATTTCAACGAATGTTGCAAGGTTAGGATATCCCATAGTGAGGATCATACCATCACCCAACTTAATATCAGTTTTGTGCTTTCTGTCTTTCTGGACTTTAATGTCAGAAAGGGGAATCGTAGTCTTAACAACAGTCATATTATCATCAGGACAGGTGACATTCACATCAACTTGTTCACCAACAGATCTTTGACGAATTTGAAGGAAAACGAACTCGATGTCAAAGGTAGGGAGATCTTCTACATCAACGATATCAGTACATTCTTTAATGATGGTAGAAATTGCTCTCATGATTTCTTCCTGTTCACCCATTTCGGTCGCAATCAAAAGAAGTTTTTCTTCCTTTACCAAAAATGGTCTAAAGTTCACAGTTCTGCCATCAGAAGGCAGTTTCATTTTGTACTTGGGAAGGTTTAACTTAGGTAATGCCATAGAATTTAGTCAAATCAGTAATATTATTTAGCGCGATTTTTTAATCTAGTTTTGTAGATTCATCATCAAGAACATTGTCAAGATTACTTGCTCTTACGGATACATTATCATTAGTGAAGAATCTATATCTTTCATAAGTAAATCCGACTGTTATGGTATTCAACCTTGCATCTCTTTGATTCAATTGAGTAGTTCCGATATTTTGAGGCCATAACTTTCGGATTTCCATACATGAAACAACAGAATTTACTTGAATTTTTTGTCTTCTGCCTTTGTCGGGAAAAACGACGCCAAGTCTCGAATTTGGATAGGCGTTATTTTCAATCGCTCTTCTATAAACTCCCCCATTAACTGTACCTCTTTCCATTTTATAAATTCTCATTCTTCTACAACAATATCCATTATAATCCTCCACATAGTTGTTAGCATCTGCCATAATCATATTCATCCAAGCTTCAAAAAATTGTCTCATAAATTGATTTCGAGGCATCTGAAAAGTAATATTAACACTACCATATCCAGTTCCAGTCGCATATTTGGTCGGAACTCCAATGTCCATAACTTGACCACTCATCATTTGTCTGCTAGGCATATTAATAGCTGTAGCATAAATATTAATCATTTTGTAAGTATCACCCCTATCCGGTTGCGAAAACAGGGTGTTTCTAGGATCTCTGCTACCGTTAAATGCCCTAGGGGTAGACATATTAATAAAGAATAGATTAGTAGTGCTTAATCCATTATTATCACTATTAATAAAATTATGTACAGCACTATTATTATAATATTCGACTGCGTTTGCTGAAGGGATACCCATTAGACTTTAAGCTCCTTTTCGGTAATTATTTTAAATTCCCAATTATTATCTTTGCAAAATTCTGTAGCTGCCTTCCATTTTGCCTGATTAACACTCCAAGTGACAACTTCATTAATATACCTTTTAGTAACTCTTTTTTGAGTTTTAGGTTCTTTGGTTTGTTTTAAGGGTTTCACCTCAACCAAATATTTCTGGGATCCGATTTTCAAATAGAAATCTGGAAAATACCTATGTCTTCTTCCGTCAACAGGAGAAATGTAAGGTATAACAATTTCTTCACTACCCCATTCTAGAATAGATGGTGTAATATCACACCATTTCATAAATTTATACTCCCAAGAAGACCGATATATGATGTTATTCACATCTCCTCGATACTTATGGGGGAAGGAAGCTCGGTATCTTCCTTGATATCTCATAAATAATATTCGACTACTGATTATTTAGGCACTTTATAAATATAAGTTATGGGCACCAAGAGATATCCATTATCACCCCCCGAACCTTCTGACTCAGGAAGTAACGAAGATCCGCAAACTCTGGCGTCGGACTGGTTGTATATTCATCGCCACAGATTAGTAGATGATAATAAAGCTTCTGGCAACTATCAATATTCCAGAAAAAACACTATTTCTGGACCCAAAAAAGTAAACTATGATTCAGAATGCTGCTATATTGCATTACCTGGTAATATTCAAACTTCTTATGGACCTGCATATAGAAGAATGGACATTGGCGGATCTGGTGTTGCCTTAGCAGATCTGCTTGGTGGTGGTATGAATATGTCCGATTTGGCGGAAAAACTACAAGATGCCGCACAAGTTGCTCTTCCTGAATTCAGTACAGCAACAGCAATTTCGTTGGCAAATAACTTCAATGCTTTCTTAGGATTGCAAGGAAATGTTGATATCAATTCTTTGCAACAAATGAATCATGGTAAAATCTTTAATCCGTTTAGTGAACAAATATTCTCTGGTGTTGCATTCAGAACTCATAGTTTTGCCTTTAAAATGTTTGCACGAGATGAGCGAGAAGCTTCAGAAATTTATGACATCATTGAATATATTAAACAGGGAGCAATGCCTGGCATTGATGGAGGAGACTTCCCAGAGACATTAGTCAATAAAAATAAAACTTACGAAAAAGCAAACGGAAAGCAAAACAAAAAAGGTAAAGAAATTGAATATGATGATTTAGAATATAAGAGAAAAGAAGGGAATGTTTTTGATGAATCAATCTTCAAAACCATGAACAAAAACTCTTATGCTAAATCAGACAGGTACATGACTGTGCCAGATCTCTTTGATCTAAGATTCGTAAGAATGCCATATACCGAAGGAAAGAATCCAAGAGATGTTGTCAAACCAGGTAGTTCACAAACTCCGTCGGGAAGAAATAGCAACAGAAAAGAGTTGCACTTCAAAATTCACCCCTCAGTGTGTACTGGAGTTCAAGTTAACTATACTCCAGATAGCACTTATGTTGCAAGAAAGCGTATTGGACAGGAAGAGTTGCATGTGCCCGCTGTTGTCTTGTCATGCTCTTTCTTAGAAACTCGTTTGATAACGAGACGTGATGTTAGAGATGGATACTAAACTAAGGAGATAAAAACCAATGGCCGGATACTTTTCATACTTACCAAACATTTACATTGCAAAAGGAGTCGATAATGATGAACCTACAGAGTATGCTCTTGTAAAAAACATATTTCGACGACTTGCTGTTGCAGATTTAAATCAAAGATATACTGCTTTTGAAAGAGCACGAATTGAGGAAGGCGACACCCCTTCCTCAATTGCAACCGAATATTATGGCGATCCATTTATGGATTGGTGCATTATGTTGACAAATAATATTACTAATCTATACGAGCAATGGCCTAAACATGATACAGATTTTCTTGATTATGTTATAGCAAAATATGGAGATGATCTAGGAGCAGTTCATCACTATGAAACTAAATTAATTGAATATGAAGGAGATACTATCGTTCCAGAGGGTATTGAAGTAAATGAAAACTTCACTGTTACTATGCCGGATGGGACAGTAATCACTAAAGCTAATACAAGAGTAGCAATTACAAATTATGATTATGAAGAATATGAAAATGAACAGAAAAAATGGATTTTAATTCCAACTCCAACTACTGTAGCATTAATGAAAGATGAGTTGGAAGAAAAATTAACTTATAAAAAATGCCCAGAGTTAGATGAGCAAGGAAATAAAAAAACTCCTATGAGTTTGGTTGGAAGATTCCTATCTAAAAATACTGGTGTTACTAGACAGCAGTTGATTACATTAGATCCTGCTATGGCAGCACCTTCAGAGACTCAAAGTAGTGCCTCTGTAGGAAGTTCATCTACATCAGAAACAGTGACACCTACAACAACCCCAACAACATCTACAACAACCCCAACAACATCTACGACGAGTACAAGTACAACAAACACTACAACATCTAGCACTTCTTCAGGAAGTTCTAGTTCTTCTAGTTCTTCTAGTTCTTCGGGTGGCGGATATGGAGGATATTGATCCTAGAGACTTTTATACTCTAGATATATCAAAAGACGGACTTGCATTAATATACAGGTCCGTCTGTTTTCATTTGGAAAAATGGCCTGGAGGTCATCCAGAAGAGCAAGTTGCATTACAACAACTAAAAGATAATTTATTTCGCATTATTCTTGAAAAAACCTTAGAGACCTAATTTTTACCGGGATTTTTTTTGCGACTTTCTGGTAACTAAAAGTCGATTTTCGTTTTGGGGTCAATAAAAATGTTCATCATCCTCCCAACTGGACGGTTCTTGAAAGAGTTCGTCCAGTTTTATTTTTTCTATCCTCTTGGTTAACAGAAGCATCTCATATTCATCTGGCAACCAATTTTCCTCATCAACCCCCATCAATCTGACATCCTACGAGGGCACCGCCTACAATACCGAGAGGGATTGCCCAGAGGCGTCCTTCTTTACGAGATGCAGCAGCACCAATGCCACCACCTGCTAGACCACCAAGAACAGATCCTTCAATACAAGAATTGTCATCAACCTTTGCCCGAGGACGAGGAGGAGCAGAGGGAACATAACGAGGGGGAACATATCCTTGATCGTAAATGACCCCTCTCTTCTGCTCACATGGAACCTCCACACGCTCCTTAAAAGATTTAACATATCCAGGATTCCTCAAGGTTCCTGGTACATATTCTTCACGATAAACCCGCTTGAAGCATTTTTGTTGGCGAGACCAACCGGGTTGATACTCATCGGTATGATACGGTTGTGCCAATGCAGGTGCAGCAGATGAGAGCATGAGCAGTGCAGCAAGTGCTAGTTTCATTGGAAGAAGTTGATTCGTCTTTATTTATCTATTATAGCATTAAAAAGGAGGGGCGTCAACCCCTCCTTCTACGTCAGGTAGCGAATCCGTCGTAGAGATGTCGCGCACGAACGAGCGACATCTTATTTATCAGTCTTCCTCAGCGAGTTTAGCGAAGTAAGAGAGAGTGTCATCCTCATCCTCTACAGGAGAGGCAGCAACTGCTTTCTCTCGGAAATCAGACACCTCTTGACCCCATCCTTTGTTGGAAGGAGTGATGTCAGGATCGTTGAATCCGCCACCAACAGGAGTGGCAAACACTGCTTCCTCAGACTCATCAATCTGAGCATGACGAGCAGCTACAGTCTTACCAAGCACCATGTCCAGACGCTTCTTCAGATCCTCATAGGACTTGAAGTTCTTGGGTGCTTCAAACTCTGCAAGGGAATAGCACTGCTTCCAGAGGCTTTCCAGTTTGTCATCATCAAAGTTACCGAGGGTGCCAGGTGCAGCGAACTCAGACTTATCATAGTTCCAGTAACCTTCGACCTTGCGGATCTTGACTTTGAAATCAGCACCCTTCCAGAGGTTGAAAGGATCCAGAGGAGTCTCGTCTGCAAACTGAGGTTGCATTGCTTCCACCAGTTTGTCAAAGATCTTCTTACCGTACTTGTACAGGAAGACTTTACCTTCGTTCTCGGGGTGAGCAGGGTCACTCACAACATAGATGTTGGAGTAGTAAGAAAGTTTACGCTTCTGAGCACGGGCGATTGCCTTGTCAGACTCGATGCCACTGTTCCACAGTTCGCGGTTCAGTTCACCGACAGGATCATCCTTGCCCAGAGTGGTCAGAGAGTTCTCGATGTACCATTGTCCACCAGGACCCTTGAAGGCATGAGACCAAACCTTTGCGAAAGGCAGTTCCTCTCCCTCAGGAGCAGGAAGGAATCGGATAACGGCAAACCCGTTACCAGACTTGTCCATCTCAGGTTTCCAGAGACGCTCATCTGCGCCACCACCCTGAGGTTGATTGAGTTTCTCGATCTCCTGAGTCAGACGAGCAAAAGCACTGCCGCTAGACGCTTTTTTGAGAGATGCAAAAGACATGTTAGTATTCTCCGTATTGAGTGTGTGTTTTGTATGTTTGCTACTGGGTTATCGTAGCATATTATTTAGTTCCCGTCAAGTTCCCGCTCTGCCGCTTTCTCAAGTGTCTCCACCATGGCATCCATGCACTCAGCAAGATGCTGATACCCAAATGCTTGAGAGAGGGCATTGATTCGGTTCTTCATGTCTGCTGCCTCAGGATCTTCCGAAGCAGCAAGGCACAGTCTACCATAGAATGTGCGTTGTTTGTCAATTAGACCTTTGCAATCTTCAATATGATCTAATTTTTCTGATTTGTTCATCGTTCCAAGTTGACTGGTCATCGATGCAATTTGTTGATAGGTATCAAAGATGTCTTGTAAATTACTTTGTACCTGTTCTGATTTAAAAAAACTCATAGCTTTGTCCTTATCTGAGTTAAGATCTCTTGTCTATAACGCTCACAACTTCCCACAAGGAATGGTTCATACTTTTTGATGCGATTCCTAACATCTTTCCATATCGGATCTGCCAATTTTGTATCAAATTTAGATACAAATCCTAAGCATTTTTCAAATATGACCAATGTTTCTAAGGATATATCTCCAGCAAGGTAATGCTTTAGAACAAGAGGGTGTTGTTTGTCTTCTATAATGAATATCTTATCAAACTTATCTTGGTATGGAGAGGAATAGTTATTCAAAAGTACATGGACATCTTGTCTTAAATTATATCCAAGAGATTCATTATAAACTTTCCACTTTTCATAGTTACCATCACTAAAAGACTTAATGTATCCCTTAGGATCATGCATAAAATTAGCAACAAAGTAGTTTAAAATCTCACTGTCTTTATACTTTGATGCAATCTTATCAAAGAAATAACGATCTCTTCTTTCTCGAAAAGATTTTTCAGAGGCATTTACTTTGCCTCTGTATTTCACATAATCATAATTATCTTTGGTGAAGTGTTGTCTTAATGCAAGGTACATTTTGTACACTTCAAAACCGGTCACAATGGCAGGACTCCTTTCGATGATTGCTTCATAAAGTTTAACCGCATTGCCTCATGACGCAACCTTTCTTTAAGAGGTTTTGACAAAAGTTTAGGTACAGTTTCAAGTTCAATATCATTCTCATGGCAATAGGTTACAATTGCTTCAACATAAGAAATCAATCCATTACTCGTTTTAACGAGTCTCTCAATGTCCGCAGAAAATTTTGTTGGGTTTAAAAATGAATCATTAATTTTAGATTTAGACATTTCTTCCCCTAACAAATTCTTCGATATAGGACTTGAGTAATTGTAAATAGTCATCAAGATTGTACTTCTGAAAGATTTGAATAGTTCCTTCTTCGGTGGCGATAAGTGTGACAATTTTCTTTACCTCTATTCCTGTACGCTCAAGGAACATTGCTGCATATGCAGTCTCTTGCACAAAATAGTGCTCGATGTAAGATTCCTTTTTTTCTTTAGTTGAAGTTTTGAAATCGATCACTGCCAATTCGCCATCAAATTCGGCAATACAGTCTACACGACCTGCTAAACCTAAGTAATGAGAGTATAAAAAACCCTCAAGACAATGAATGTTATTGATTCGGTTTAAGTCGGACTTTGCAGACTGAAACATTCTAACAGACAAAGGATTGTTTGCCAAGTATCTGTCGGTATTCAAATCACCTTTGAAATAATCTTCGGTGATGCTATGGAATGCTGTGCCTCGCTGTGTTGCACGAGCAGTGATGCGATTTGCCTCGTCTTCACCTATTTTGGTTCTCCACTTTTTAAAGAACTGAGCGTTTTTATACGATGTGATAGAGGTTACACTCGGATAATATTTATCAGCTCCAGGGATAGGATAAAACCTAACCCCGTTTTCATTCACTGGTTCAACATCGGGAGTGTCGATGTCAACATTAATAAACTTGAACATTAAAATCCTAGATTGTATTTTTGGATGAGATAAGATTTAACTAAACCCGAACGAACAATATCATCAATACCAAACTCAATGCAAGAAAACTCCTGCATCTCTTGAAGGATCTTAATGAAATCTGCAATACCAGACTTCTCATAGTCTTTAGTAAGGTCAGACTGAGTGATATCACCACAAAAACAAATCTTAGAGTCCTCACCGATACGGGTGATCATAGAATCAAGTTCATGGAAGTTTAGATTAGAGAATTCGTCAACAATAACAATCGCATTGTCAAGAGTAACTCCACGGATAAAAGAAGTAGACCAAAAACTAATAGTTTCCTGCGCTCGTAAGTTATCATAAAGCATATCAAATGAATTGTCATCAGGCATACTGAACATGTATCTCACCATGTTCTTGTATGGAATCTGATAAAGTGCCGACTTATCTTCATGGTCTCCGGGCAGGAAACCAATCTCACGAGTCGGTACAAGAGACCTTACGATGTAAATCTTATCGTAGGGAGTATTCTCATCTAAAACCTCTTGTAGTGCCAGGTAGAGCGTGATAAAGGTCTTTCCAGTTCCTGCTGCACCATGAAGCAATAGATTCTTTCCTTGACTATACTGTTCAAATGCAACCTCCTGATTTGGTGTCAGGGGGTTAATAGGAACCATGTAAGACTTATCAAGAGGTTTCTTTCTTTTGATTTGCTTTGCAGTCATGTGAGGAGGTACAGGATTGCTGGTAGTGTTACGCTTTCTTGCTCTTGCCATATCAAGTAAATCGACTCAGGTTTGCTCGCGGGTGTGCTTTTTGGACCTTGGACATTACTTCCTTGAATCCATCAGATTGTTTGGGTTTGCCGTAGGTAGTGCCAGCGACACCCTCCATCCAGTCTTTGTCCCAATCAGGATTTTCATCCTTCCAATCACAGTATTCTTTCATGGTCATGGAGAGTGTCTGTTTCTCTCCAGTCTTCTTATTTATTACAGGGTAAGTAGGCATTAGTTCCACTCCATTGCTTCAGCACAAATAGGAAATTGTTCAGTAAAGATACGCTTACATTCGTTAGCAATATCCATATGTTCTTTCTGGGTTCCATGTCCAGATCGTAAATCTATATAGTGAATCCATGAACGAACTGATCCTGTCATGTACATTTTAGTTGGTACAGCGAGGGGAAGCACAAAACGAGCACACTCCTTTGCAATTCCTTCATCCAACATCTCTCGATAAAGATCCATAGACCTTCTAAAAAGTTCTTGCATTTTCATTTCATATTTTTGCCTCTTAAAAGGATCAATATCATCAATGGAATTCTGACGATTCTTGGTATCTTGACGGCGTAGGTCAGGTAGAGGGATCGTCTGCGCGAGTAGGGAAGAATCAGCATAGCGTTGAGAAAACTCTTGATATGTGAAACTACGGTGACGTAAAATTTGAGCTGCCAGTCCCCTAGTAGTATTGATCTCAAGGGTCATGAACGCCTGCTCAAAGACGCTCCAATGCCCATGCTTAATGCAATACTTAAGAAGACCTGCAACCTTGGGATTCTCCTGGTTAGCAGGATTGCTCACGCGAGCAACATACCCCATGTGTGCTTCAGCATCTGGGGTAGCAGAGATCAATTTAACATTACTCATTCTTTGTCAATAATTAGGCGGGCAAGAACATACAGACCAAGTGCCTTAAAGTATCCGATGGTTGCCAAACCAAAGATACCTGGCAATAGCCAATTCCATAATAGCATAATGAATGCCGGTTTGACAATCGCAGATACCAAACCTGCAATTGCCTTCGCTCCAAGTTCACGATTATGTGCATCTTGAATTTGTTTTGCAACCTCTTCTGGGATCTGTTGTTCTGGTTGTTCCTTTGGAGGGTATGAATAAACGGTCATTTCTTTTTCTTAGGTGCGTTAGGATCTGTCCAAAGTTTAGGACTAATTCTACCTTCGGACTGCTTCATTGTAATAAAACTACGTTGATAAAGATCCCAATAGTAATCAAAAATTTCTACTTGCTTACTTGACATGACAAGATCATGCTTCTCTTGTCCATCGGAATCATAGTAGCTTACAAGAAATGCATTATTCGGAAGAGTCCTATCGTTTGCCTCTTCCGGTTTACAATTTTGTCTTATAACCTTCAAGAGCGATTCCCCCATTCGATTTGAGGAAATGCCTCACTGACAACTGCTTTAGTAATTCTTTTATACTTACTGGTAAGAGAACCATCTTTTACCAAACAAAGCAACTCTGCTTCTTCAGCAGAAAGACCTTCCAGAAGTTGAATGAACATAGACTCCCGCTTCATATCAGGGAGACGATCTTGCCCACCCTTTACAAAGCGGTAGAACCCTCTGTACTCCTGCTCTAAGCGAGTGTGATCAGTGCCTACAGGGGCATCATTAGGTGTGTATGGAACATCCCCTTCTGGGATCATAGAGATGACGCTCTCGTCAAAATTCCAAATCAATAACTGACGGAGAGCGGGGGTGTTATGTTTTCGGAGAAGATCAATTTTCTCCTTTTTAGTTTTTGCATTAGAGACCTTGCGTAAGATCTCACTAATAAGCAACCTAGCGTTGCTATTTTCAATTGATGTTGTAGGCATAATTAACTCCTTGATTCATTCTTCATCGTCATCATCAAATTCCCAGATGTTATTCTCTGGTCTGATGTATATTAACTCATCATGTAACATGTTTCCATTTTCATCAAACATTTCTGGATGAGTAACTGATTTAGCATAGGCAGCGTTTTCGATAAAATCTTCAACATAACCTTTTGCTATCCAAGATAAGGTGATTCCTAAAACGAATGCACCAATTGTAACTAAAACTGTAAGTGCGATTAACATGGTTTCCTCCCTTCGTTTTTACCAATAATATGGAAACCTTCCTCCCTAATTCTTAACTGTTAGTATTTAGAGATATTCATTCTCCTTCAAATACTCAAGGGTCTTTGTGCATCCTCCAAGAACTGTTTCGTTAAACATGACTTGAGGATAGGTAGAATTTTCGCCAAATTTTTCTTTGAATTCCTTAGGATAAAAGTCTGCCCCTAAACTATACACCACATACTTCACATCGGCAAGCTCCAGAAGTCTTTTTACTTTGGTGCAGAATGTACATCCCGGTTTTGAATAGACAGTAAACATAATAAACTCCGAATAAAAAAGGGACCTCTCGGTCCCCCAGTTTACCTTATGTAGGTTTTATCAGAAGTTGTACTTCACACCTGCCTTAGCACCATAACCGCGATCGATGTCATCATCGCCCGAACCCGTGAAGGAGACTTCACCATAGACACCCAGTGCCTCGGTAGCAGCAAGAGAGACACCTGCCTTACCAGAAGGAACAGTGTCATTTTCGCCACCATCAGGCGTTACGTAGGTAGCACCGCCTTGGACATACCAAGCAGCAGATTCGCCCAGAGCACCTTCATATCCAACATGGAATTCAGTTGCGGCACCAGAATAATCCGATCCAGTCCAACCGGCATTTGTTTCCACATTCACGTAGGGTCCTGCGAGAGCAGCAGCAGGAGCGAATGCGAGAGCAGCAGCTGCTGCGAGAGTAGTTTTAATCATTTTTATTTACCTTTAGTTTACTTGCGGAGTGATTACCCGCAGATGAAAGCAATCTCGACTCGATTGCGTTCCGTTCATTATATCACAATCTCTACTGCAGGTCAAGATGCAATAGAATAAACGGTCTCAATATTTATAAGGTAAATATACTCAAGATATTACTGATAACCGTCATACCTGTGACTGTTTTTTAGCAAGTGCCTCTTTTGCTTGCTTTTTAAGCAGTCTTGCATAAGAAAGTTCAGCGTCTGTATAATAATTAGGATGCTCTTTAGCAACCTTAAGAATCTTCTTTGCCCCTTTGATTGTGTCTTTGTATCTCATTTTGTTTCCTCTGTTCGATTAACATTTTTCCCACCTCTGCCCTTCTCTCATAAAATGCATCAGGATCAATTTGAATATCAATCAAATCTTCTTCATCGACAATCAAATCAAATTCAAGATCAATATCTCCGACCACTTCTTGTAACTCTTTAGTTAATTGGTCTCTTTTTATTTTAGGCAGATTCATATCCAACTCCTTGATAATATTATTTAGACAAAAAAGGGGGGTCGAAACCCCCCTAAGAATTTTATTTGAGAATGTAGCTACAGATCCTCTTGCATGAACTTTGATCTAATGAGTCGCACTCTATTAAACATTCAAAGTAATCGTTGAGTTTTTGATTTTCTACCTCCAGGTCATCTATTGTGTCTTCTAGGTGTCGCCACTCATCTAATTGTGAGCGTGATAGTAAATTGTGCATCGTTTGCCCTCATATAATGAACCATGATATAGGGAAGGGTAAGGGTTCATTTTTGCACCTCGCATAATTCTACTACTATCTATATGTCAGGGTATCAAAACATACAGTTCACGCAAAGAATATTATTGCCTACGAGTTTATACTTAGACAAAAAAAGGGGACCCGAAGGTCCCCATAAGATTATTTAATTTGTATCAACCGATGCTAGGAGCAGTCAGGGCCACAGGTGTGGACTCAACTGCTGCAAGATCGAGCGGGAAGTTGTGTGCGTTACGCTCGTGCATGACTTCCATTCCGAGTCCTGCTCGGTTGAGGATGTCTGCCCAAGTGTTGATGACTCGTCCTTGTGACTCAACGATTGACTGGTTGAAGTTGAAACCGTTGAGGTTGAAAGCCATGGTCGAGACGCCGAGGGCGGTAAACCAGATTCCCACCACTGGCCACGCAGCGAGGAAGAAATGCAGACTTCTAGAATTGTTAAAAGATGCATACTGGAAGATCAAACGACCAAAGTAACCGTGAGCGGCAACGATGTTGTAAGTCTCTTCTTCTTGACCGAACTTGTAACCATAGTTCTGAGATTCAGTTTCAGTAGTTTCACGAACGAGTGAAGAAGTAACTAGTGAACCATGCATTGCAGAGAACAGTGAACCGCCAAAGACACCAGCAACTCCAAGCATATGGAAGGGGTGCATCAGGATGTTATGTTCTGCTTGGAAGACAAGCATGTAGTTAAATGTACCAGAGATTCCGAGAGGCATTGCATCTGAGAAACTTCCTTGACCAAAAGGATAAACCAGGAACACTGCTGAGGCAGCAGCAACAGGAGCGGAATATGCCACACAGATCCAAGGGCGCATACCAAGACGGTAAGAAAGTTCCCATTCACGACCCATATAAGCAAAGATGCCGATAAGAAAGTGAAAGATTACCAGTTGGAAAGGACCGCCATTGTAAAGCCATTCATCCAGAGATGCTGCTTCCCAAATGGGATAGAAGTGAAGTCCAATAGCGTTGGAACTAGGAACAACAGCACCAGAAATGATGTTGTTACCGTACATGAGAGAACCTGCAACTGGTTCACGAATGCCATCGATGTCCACAGGAGGAGCACCAATGAAAGCAATGATGAAACAGACGGTTGCTGCGAGCAGAGTTGGGATCATCAGCACACCGAACCAACCGACATAAAGACGGTTGTTGGTGGAGGTGACCCAGGAGCAAAAGTCTTGCCAAGTGGAAGAACTTCCGCGAGTTGAAAGAGTTGAACTAGACATTTTTGATTAACAGAAAAGTAAGACCATCAGGGAAATGGTGGAGTTACTATTCCTCTGCCACCCTTAAGCAGAGGTATGAAAGACGTAATTTATACACCCTAGAGGTCTTGGTTTGCGGGGTGTGCGTAACAAAACTCATTGGTCCGTCACATTTGTTTACCTATTTATTATAGCAGGGGTCGGGTTTTCCGTCAACCCCCAAAAGATGAGCATTTGTACTTAAGCGAGTACAAGTTTTTTGGTGTAGTCCCAGGCATAAATCTCTCGATTGCCCTTGATTCCCCATCCCAACCAGTAATATGCTGGGACCATATACTGGGAAACAGTTTGACCACCGCCTTCAAACATAGGAAGATACTTCTGGAAGATGGGTTCATTGATCATGTAGCGAGTCTGACATTCCAGAGTGCTAGGACCGTCCTCACAGAAGCGGGCAGCGAAGTTACCAAGTCCTTTATAGCGACCTATTGAGGTCCACTGAATGAGACCGTAACCTCCGACACGGCAATCGCTGTAAGGAATTCTAGCCCCTCCTTCGCATATGTTGGGAATGAACTTGCTTTCTTGTTTAATGTTACCCATGATCGTTGCAAGAGCATTGCGATCTGTGATTCGGGTACGGTCTTGGAGTTCTTTGAGGACATACTGTTCTTCAGGTGAGCAATCCTCACACTTCCAAGTTGGGGTATATGGGACCACGGGAATTTCTACAACTTCAGACTCTTCAGTCACTTCAGGACCCGTGGCAGGACTGAGAAAAGCGAAGGTTGCTGCACCAGCAACAGCGCCAATAACTGCAAAACTCAAGATCTTTAATTTCATAAGGACTCACCCAATATAACACACAAAAAACGGGGTGTCAACTGGATTGTGCCAGTTACCCCGTTGTCACGCGACGACGATATTCAGTTTTATTTAGTCGCGTTTTAGTGTGATGATAATTTGATCGTTCTCATAGTCTGCTTTGAACTCTAGGGGTTTTTCTGGATCCCAACACAACTCTTCATAAAGAGCGTTAAGAGTTTCCATATCTTGAAAGAGATCGGTCGGCATGGATTTACTACAAAAATATATTTAGATTAGTTGTCAAAGTTGTATCGGTATCACCAAATACCAGGAATCACTTGACCAGTTGCAAGATAGGCTCCGACTGCTGCAACGAATCCAATCATTGCTGCACGACCATTTAGTTTTTCTGCTTTTTCGTTAAACATAATAGATACCTCAGAAGATGCCAAAGAAGAATTTGCCAGTGATAGCATAAGACAGGAAACCAGAAATGATTCCCATCATTGCCCAGCGACCATTGTAGGTCTCAGCGAATTGTTGGGGGGATTCAAGTCCCTTACGGTTGTAAGATTCTACCACCATTTGGGGTTCTTTTGCGAACAGATTATTCTGTCCAAATTCGTTTGTTGTAACGGTCATTGCCTTTTGTAAAGAACTGTTACATTATATAGCATTTCTATACACCCTGTCAAGTAGTGACGATCACATTTCCAGAAACTGATATGCGTTCTCCGTCCGTTTGCTTTGGATATACCGTATGAATGAGTGTCGATGGGAACACTAAGATGTTACCAACACTATTCTCATCAATGAATACAGGTACTCCCTGATTATCTTTGATGAAATAGAAGGGAGCATCGTCAGGACCAGTCTTCACATATGCAGCAAAAGAATATAAAGAGTTCTTATGCTGATGAGGGAAGTGCTGATCTCCCTTATGCATTCTGTTCGTCCACATTCCACTGACTCTTGGATAGACTCCATAAACCCCATTAGCAGGTTTATGTAAATCAAAATGATCGTCAATAAGTTTGCATAACCAACCAGCAAATTTAGGAGGAGTGTCCATACAATACTCTTCCTTGATGGAAGTATACTTGTGATCATTCAATGGTATTTTATTTTCCAATGCAGTGTATGCAAAATCAGATAACTCATGAAAGTAATCTACTTCTGCAACTAATACTGTTTGGTCTACCAGAAACTCAATCAACATACCCTCCATCAACATAACAACAGATGTTTCCTGATACAGAGATCCTCTCGTCGTCAGTAACTTTTTGATACACAGTGTGAGGCATGTCTGCAGGGAAGATCATCACATGACCTGCAGAGAATTGAGTGATGGGCAATGAACGAACTGCGATTCTTCCATCTACTGTAGGGTGGAAGTAACAAAAACCTGCATCATTTTCAGATGTTTTAATGTATGCTACAAAAGCATACATACAGTTCTTATGCGTGTGAGGATTATGCTGATCTCCTTTAAGCATTCTATTGACCCAAATAGATGAGACTTTCAAATGCTTGTCATCTAGACCGTAGAAACCATTCTGTCCTTTGTGTTTGTGAAAATGCAGATCAATAATCTGAGCAATCCATTCCTCAAACTGACGAGGAGTCTTCATATTATACTCTTCTCTGGTAGATACCTCAGAGTCATCACCAGTCTTTTCAGCAAGTTTTAATCCTTCATTAGCAAATTCTTCAAGTTGCTCAAAAAGATATTCTGGGATACTCGTAACAAAAAGAGTTTGTTCAACAAGAAACATAACATTACTGTAACATTAAAAAAGCGGGGTTACCCCCGCTGTATGTAGGGTCATAATGACTCCACCACCAGGTTTTGAGAGAACGAGGAAACTCTTGTTTGTTTTGTCGCGTCAACGAGCTGTATAAACATCTCTCATGCGGGGAAAAACCATCTAGTTTATAGTCTATTGGCAAAGACTAGGAGAATGTAATTACATCTCCTCCATATGTATCAAGGTTGACAGGTTGTGCTGCCTGAATATTATAATCTACATTATGCTGATCATCCATTTCGGAAGGAGACTTACTAGAATAATAACTTACTGGAGAACCAGCAACTTTAAGTTCTACTTTTGTCAAAGTTTCAGCAATAGTTTTCATACCTTGATAGTGACGCCAGATTTCCCCTTGAAGGTTTGCGTCAACATTATTCTCCATGGAATCTTTGACGCATTCCTTGAGTGCATCTACTGCATTTTGATAAACATTCATGATTTTACTCGATCTTTAATGTAACATGGAACACGATCAGGGTCTAACCATTTCGTGTATTCAAAATCTTCCATGGCAAGCGTAATTTGCATACCATTATCGCATAGGTACATATCAATGTACCGCTTTTTCCATTCGTCAAATTTTTGAATTCGGTAGTCAGGAAACCCGTTGTCGAGTTTCCCAACAGAGACATACCGATAGGGGGATCGTTCTAAAAGAACTTTCACTTTAGTCATAATAAAAGAGGTCCTGTTCAAGTTTGGTAAGGAGGATATCGTAATCCTCATCTACATCACCATAGAAATCAACTCCTTTCTCCTCATAATGTTTCAGAACTTTATTATAAATGGTAGGATACTCGGTGTCAAGAACTAATTTTCGATCAATTGCCTCATAAAGAATTTCGATATGAGACGAGAAGCGTTGTGCTGTAGTCATATGCTTTCCTCAATTGGACCGTTATGCCCATAAAGGGCAACGGGTCAGGTAGGGATCGAACCTACGACCGACTGCTTAGAAGGCAGTTGCTCTATCCGCTGAGCTACTGACCCAGGCGGCATCAAGGTCTTCGTCCAATGCAATTTCAGCGAAGTGATGCAGTTGATCTACCATCAGATCAATGAACGCATCATAGTTGCTGTCATCAAACTCGTTGTCCATGGTGTGAACTCCTTGATTACCTAGTAATTATATCAGAATACTATGGGCGTGTCAAGAGTCCGGTCTGAAGTAATCCTTACGCATGTACCTACCCAGGATGTTTGAGTTGTAAAACGCTGGTGTCCCATCTGACATTGCCTCCGTAAGTACATTGTTTAGAAAAAGTTGACGGGTCTCTTCAAAGTTTACGAGACCCTTTGTTTTATGTAGGCTCAAAATGTATCGTTTGAATACATGATTCCCGAGCCGCTTACGCTCCTCAGTAAGTTCAGCAGAACTTCCGTAGTATTTTTTCCAGTCGCTTTCACTTTTAACCCGCCTACCTCCACCTCTAGGTTTTCGTAATTGCCAAAAGTATTTGCGGCCGATGTATCTCTTACCACTGAGTGTGTTAGTAATGCAGTAGACGAAACCATGCATACCGTTAATATCCTCAGATAGAAAAGGGGTTCCGTTAAAAATCCAGGGGTTTTCATAATCAGTCTGTCTCTCCGTCGTCATCGTATGTGTGTACTCGTCTCACATTCTCACTATCTAGGTAAGATTCTGGATCGCCATACACTTCGGACTTAAGTTCTCCTAAAATAAAATCAAGATCCTTTATCAGAATCTTGAGATGATCTTTATTCATTGGTTCTCCACTCCCGTATATAATCGAGCATTGTAGATATCATCTCATGGGCACCGTCATGCCAGTCACCAGACTTATCACCTCTTGTTCCATCATAGAGTTCAGTCTTCATCTTATAGAGTTTTGCCTCTAAATCAATTTTCTTCATGATTCCCCTAGGCATGATTGAAGTTCCTTCCAGTCGTTGTCAAATAGTTCTAAACCCTTATCAGTAAGAATGTGCTTATACATCTTGTAGAATACTGTAATAGGTAAGGTACAGATATCAGCGCCCACTCTAAAGGCAGAGGATACTTGATGGACATCCCTAACCGATGCAGCAAGAACTTTAGTGTCGATGTGATGCGTTGCAAATACATCTGCAATTTCCTCAATTACTCCAATACCATCAAATGACTGATCAAATACGCGACCAACAAAAGGAGAAACATAAGTTGCCCCTGCTTTCGCAGCGAGAATTGCTTGTGCTGAACTGAATATTAAAGTTACATTTACTGGTACTTCCTCAGCATGTAATTCGTGACATGCTTTTAGTCCTTCAGGTGTGCATGGAACTTTGATCGTAATGTTTGGTCCAATGTCAAGATATCGCTGTGCCATATCAACCATCTCCTCAGAAGTATCTCCTACTACTTCGGCAGAAATTGAAGAATTCCATGGAAATATCTGAGATATTTCTCTGATAACTTCTAATGGATCATGACCCGCTTTAAGCATTAGTGAGGGATTGGTAGTTACACCGTCAATCAATCCCGTCTCAAAAGCATTTGCGATAAGCTCGGCATCAGAGCAGTCCAGAAAGAGTTTCATGACTTCTCCTTGCTTGTTTTACGTATTTATTATACTAAAAAAGGACCCGATTGGGTCCTTTGTTATGAAATCAAAACTTATTTAAAAGTAAGATTTCTCCGTATATAAGTGAAATGACTGCAACACAACTAAGGGTAATTAACCCTGCAACTTGTAGTGCTTCCATGGCGATCACTTCTGATAAGTGTGACCACGATAGCAGAAAGTGCCGTGAGTTTCTTCACCACCTTGCTTGCACTCATATACTACACCACGATAAGCGGTGTGACTAATTTGTGCTTCGCGAAGTGCAGACTGCTTTTCGATCTGTTTCTTGATGATGTTAAGTGTGTTCATGATTGACTCCTGAATGAATGGAAATTAACCTTCTCAGCTTGCGCTGGATCCGTTTCTCCGTTCCTTCAGTCGTTTGCGTCCCATGAGCAACCGGGAGGTGCTACTTCTTGAATCACTTCAAGAAGCTCCGTTTTAACAATATCACTCAAAGCTTGATGATCTCTAATTCTATCCATCATCTCTGATGCATTAGAGCAAGAAATTTCTGCGTAGAGTAAATATTCAAACATGGGATGAACGCTCCGTTCCGCGACTTACTTGCGTCTCACTATGATAGCACACTATCACACTGACCGTCAACTTTAGATTTGAAATATAATATTAAATTTCGCTTAGACTTGAAGTCTAAGTTTCCATCTAAATAAATCTCAACTCGTTTTTGTAGAAACCTTTCACATGTCATATGCCACCCATAGGGTGACGGATCGTGATGGGCTAAGGTCAATGCCAGTAGAATACTTAACATTGTGAGATGAACGTATAAGTTGTAGCGACTGCTACGCCTATATTTATAGCATACTTATTCGTTTAATGTAGTTTGCTGCGATACATCTTTATCTTTCTTTAATTGTTGATGTTTCTTTAGATACTTTTCGCTTTCATATTCACTGATAAGTGTCATGCCAGACTTGATAAAATCTTCGCCCTTATCTACTGAACCGTCTAAATGTTTTGGATGTGTCATTTTAATCTCCGAAACCTTGTAAGAATGATGTTCCTTGCTCTTTCATTTTAGCCTTCTTTTTCTCATAATCCCATAATTGTTCTGGAGAAATAGCGGGATCTTGAATGCCAAGCATATCATCCCACATCTCCACAACAGCATCTAGTCCATCCTCAGGAAGTTCTTCATACTTTTGAATAGTATCATAAAGTTCCTCATGAGGAATTCCCTTATATTCAGAGGGAGAATCCTGCGAAGGTGTTTGCTCCGACATCTTGTTTGATTCCTCCGACGACATAACTTTCAATCTCAGTTTCTTGAGGGGCATTTTGTTGTCCTTTACTATTTAACCAATGTTCTGTCCAGGGTAAAGGATTGTTTTTAGCAGGGATATCAAAGACGGGTTTCAATCCAATTGCTTTCATACGACGGTTGGCAATCCATTCGACATAATTATGAAGCAATCGATCATTAAGACCAATCATAGAACCATCTCGCATCAAATAATTTGCCCACATCTTTTCTTCGTTAACAGTTGTTTTGAACATTTCCACAATGGATTGCTCTTCTTCCTTTGCAATAACTGACATCTCAGGATCATCACCATCTCTCCACTTGTTCAGAATGTTCTGAGTAAGTACAAGATGCTGCGACTCGTCGCGAGCAATCAAAGAAAGAATCTTTGCACTACCTTCCATGAGTTTATTCTCACCAAAGGCAAATGAGCAGGCGAAAGAAACATAAAAACGAATACCTTCAAGAATATTCACATTAGCAACTGCACGATACAGTTTACGCTTTAGTTCACGACGATCATACTGTCCAGCAATATGTCCATCCTTTGCCAACTCCCACATGGTACTAGTGTCATATTGATGAGCATGGTTAATAAAATCATCATATGACTCTGTTACTGAAGATGCTCGTGAGAGGATGTTCTCGTCCTCTAGAATGGTGTCAAAAACTTCTGTAGGATCTGAGTATACATTTTTGATAATGTAGGTGTAGGAGCGACTATGGATCATTTCCATAAACTCCCAAACTAGCATAGCAGATTCTAATTCAGGGAGTGAGCAGTAAGGGATAAAAGCCATCCCAGGACCACGCCCTTGTACAGAATCCAACATGATCTGGTACTTAAGGTTACTAGTGAAGATGTGCTTCTGCTCTGACGATAAAGTTTGGTAATCACTGCGATCTTTCTGTAGAGAAACTTCTTCTGGACGCCAGAAATAACCTAGTTGTTGTTGAGTTAGTCTGTCGAATACTGGATACTTATAAGAATCATACCTCTGGACTCCCAGAGGTTGACCAAAGAACATAGGTTGCTTCTTAGTGTCTACTTTGTTTGTGTTAAATACGGTCATTCCTTCTACTTCAGATTTTGCAAGAGTCACAATCTTCCTCCTCGGCTTGTGATAATTGTTCGATAAGTTGATCTAACTCATTTTGTTTTTCATCATCACCATCTTTCTTAGCATCATATGTGTTTTGATAATAAGAAGTCTTCCAACCATACTTGTATGTGTTGAGAAGATCTTTTGCCATCACTGACACTGGAACTTCATTGTCAGGATACATCTCTGGATTGTAACTCCAGTTACCGGAGATTGCCTGATCAAAGAATTTCTGCATCACCGAAACAATATTGATATAACCATCATTGTTAGGCATATCCCAAAGAAGAGTATAGTTATTCTTCAGGGTGGTATATGATGGAACAATCTGCTTAAGGGGTCCTTTCTTTGATTTCTTAACGGACAAGTAGTCACGAGGCGGCTCGATTCCATTGGTAGCGTTTGACACAACGGAACTGCTCTCCGAAGGCATCTGTGCGGACAATGTGCTGTGTCGTAACCCGTATTCCATGATTCGCTTACGAAGAAACTCCCAATCACACTGTAGCTCATTCGGCACAACCTCATCTACTTCGTTCTTATATGTATCAATTGGAAGAATTCCATCGGCGTATTTAGTTTTACCAAAATACCCGCAAGGACCCTTCTCCATTGCCATGCGATTAGAAGCACTCAGAAGGGCAAACTGGAACCTCTCAGTGAGTTTATGAACCATGTCAAATGCCTTCTGAGAATCATACTTCGCACCGTTCTTGGCGAGGTAATGTGCCAAACCAATATAACCAATGCCGAGAGAACGACGATTAATGGTGCTCTGCTGTGCTGCTTTCACTGGATAGGTTTGATAATCAATCAAAGCATCCAGACCCCTCACAGCGAGGTCACAAAGTTCGTCAAGTTCATCCAACTTAGTAAGTTTACCAACATTGATTGCAGAGAGAATACACAAAGCAATTTCACCTGCACCATCAATATGACTGATGGGATCCGTAGGCAAAGTAATCTCCTGACAAAGATTGCTCATATTCACCTTGTCTTTAAAGGATGAGTGTGAGTTGCAGTGATCGATGTTCATGATGTACAAACGACCAGTCTCTGCTCTCTCCTTTAGAAGGTCCAGAATAAGCTCTTGGGCACGAATACGCTTTTTAGGTACTTCTGGATCAAGTTCGTACATGATGTATAGATCATCAAATCCATCAGTACCAAAAGCATCATACAATCCCGGCACATCATGCGGCGAAAAGAGTGAAATGTATTGATTGTTGATGAATCTCTCATAGAAGAGTTTGCTGAACTGAATGCTGTAGTCTAACTTACGAACTCGATTGTCCTCAGTTCCTTTATTATTTTTTAGGACAATGATGTCTTCGATTTCTTGGTGCCAGATGGGGAAGTGAACTGTTGCGCTTCCACCTCGGATGCCATTTTGTGTGCAGCATCGGACAGTTGACTCAAACTTTTTGAGAAATGGTACAACGCCTGTGTGCTGAACTTCACCGCCCCTGATCTTGCTGTTGATGCCACGGATTCTGCCTGCGTTGATGCCGATGCCAGCGCGTTGAGAAACATAGTAACCGATAGCCATGTCACTGCTAAAGATGCTATCGAGGGAGTCATCAACATCAACAAGAACACAGCTCGCAAATTGTCGAAGTGGAGTTCGCACTCCTCCCATGATAGGTGTGGGAATGTTGATCTTGTGTTTGCTGATTGCGTCGTAGTATTTTCTGACATACTCCATCCGATAAAACTTATCATCATCTTGGAAAAGAGTTGCTGCAATCAACATGTACATGAATTGCGGCGTCTCATACACCTTACCGCTGCTGCGATCTTGTACCAGATATTTATCTACGACCTGACGGATGCCAGCATATGTAAACAAATAGTCACGATCATGGTCAATCCAATCATTCATCATCGACCATTCTTCTTCGGTAAATTTATTTACAATACCTCCATCATAAACTCCCCTCTCAACACATTTATCAACATGTTCTTTAATAGGAGGATGTCCATCAGGATGACCATTATAAACTGCCTTCCTCAGACCAAACAGAAGCAAACGAGCAGCAACAAACTGATAGTTAGGTGCCTCCAAAGAAATCAGATCGTTAGCAGAACGAACAAGAATCTCTTGGATATCAGATGTCTTAATACCATCAAAAAATTGCAGGTTAGCATTCATTTCCACCTGACTCTCAGACACACCTGCAAGACCTTTGCAAGCGTGCTCAACCATGATGTGAATTTTATCAAGATCTAGAGATTCCTTCTCCCCATCTCTCTTGATTACATGAATTTCCTTGGTCATACCTTTTTCCATTCGGTTAGTTTTACTTGTGCTTCTAGTCCTTGATAGGTGTTGAATTCTACCAGAGATTGTACATCATGTCCAGCTACATGCATATCATTTAGATCTTTTTCTTTGATAGATGGTGGCCAGATCACGATCTCATAACCTTTGTCAATTGCTTTTTGCATTCGATTGATAATCTCTTTATTTCGCCGCTCGTTATCGAAAACAAAAACCGCTTCTTTCTCCTTCAAAAGATTCCAATCGATGTCTGCTCCTGCCATGGCAATAGCATTATCAATAAACAAACTGTCAAAGGGTCCTTCGGTAATGTATACCGTTTTATTAAAATCAATCACATCTAAACCAAAAACTTTTGTTTTAGATTCATCCAGCATAATGGTTATGTATCTAAGTCTGTCTCTGGGGTTGAGGGATCTTCCTTGGAATCCGAACCATTCGCCAGTTTCATCGATGAACGGGATAACAATGCGAGCATGATCTGTGCCTCTCTCTTCAAAGCATAGTTTTTGTTCGTTAACCCATGAACAGAATCTTGGGGCGAAATAGAGTCGTCCGAAAAATTCTCTCGGAATTTGTCTATCTTCAAGATACCTCCTAGCAGGATGCTCACTATTTAGTTCTTCAATACTTTGAAGACTATTTTTCTTTTTGAAGACAGGTTTCTCAAATTTTGGTTTAGGAACAAACGATCCTTTGCCAGTAGTTCCCTTTTTATATCTCTCCATAATATATTCATCATGGAGGTCTGGAGCATTGTCCTTCAGAAAATTAGGCAGAGTCCTCCCTACGCCACAGTTATGGCATTTGAATACCATGTCCTGCTTAATACGGAAGAAATACCCTCGTGCCTTATTCTTGTGCTTCTGAGAGTCTCCACAATAAGGACATCGAAAGTTATATAAATCCTCTTTCTTTCGAGCAAACTTATCCAGTCGCCCAGAAAGAAGATTCACATAATGTACATCAACAAAATTAGACAATACGCTGGGTTGCCACTGAATCTATCATACTCTTTTGAGTAGAGAATGTCAAGGTTTTGTAAATTGGAAATGCAATCTGTGCCACCAGACCTAGCGTTGCTAGTACAGCACCAGCACCAATCACAAACCTTTGGTTAGAGTCTACTTTCTTTTGAATTTTATCGATTCTTTCATGAAGAGTTTTATGATTCTTTTCTTCCTGACCCTTCATTTCTTCAATCATTTTGATAATCAATTTGTCAGATCTATTTGCTTCATCTAAGCGACTCTCATGACGCTCAAGAATAATAGATACCTTATTACTATTGTCAGAAATAGTAGTAACAGCACGCTCCAACTTGTCCAACATCTCTTTGGACAGGTCCTCATAGATGTCAAGTTTAGATTCTAGAACTGCTAGTTTGCCGAGACCAAATGCTGCCATGTCATTTAATATTCTTCATGTGTTTAACTCGCTTATCCATAAAGAATTTTGCTGCGTCAGCAGGCATAACACGCTCAATGTTAATGTCTGCTCTATAACGAGGGTTAACCAACAATCTCATCTTCTGAGTAAGTTCAGCAAGAGAAGATGCATAAATGATAGTTTCTCCAACCTCCGGGATCGTCACTTTATATTGAAACAATCTAGAAGGTTGTCCAGGATTCTCTCTCGATTCTTTTACTTTTACCTTACCACCTGACAGTTTGTTACCAGGCATCACAAGTTTCTTTTCTTCTTTGCTTCTACGCTTTTTTAACTTACCACGAAAATTCATGACAGGATCAACCCCTGCAACAGGACCAGTGTCCGCTGCAGATCCGCTAAATCCTCCTGTACCGACAGTCATCATTGTCATATCTTCTGAAGGTCCTCTTCTAATTCTGGAATAATACTTATCTCACTAAGTGATCCTATAGGATATTTATTCAAGTACAGCAAAAAGGTTTTAAGTATTCCCCAATACTGCTGTTCCATGTGATAAAAAAGCAGCGGAGTCGCTGCATCATTAAACACATTATACAAAATTATTAGATGATTTAATACAAGATGATATCTTATCTGTTCGCCTCTTAAATATCGCTTGAATAAACGCTTCAAATATTTGAAGCGTTTAATATCTTCATCAAAATCCTCACGAGTATGACATTGAGGATTACTATAGTTTTTAATAGCGAACAGGATACAATTATCAGTATTCAGTTCGTCAAAGTTCATTATTCAGTTTGAAATGTATCAGGTTCCGAAGGTCAGAGTTGCTACTCCGTCAGAAATCACTTCTTCAGTACCACCCGCTGAGGTAATCTTGACGCGATACTTGTAACCGTCCAGAGTGTCAGCAGCGAGGCCACTGTAAGCAAGAGTTGCGGTCGTGAAGTCTGCATAAGTAATACCCGAATCAGTGTCGGCGGCGATGTCAACCCAACGGACAGTAGCAGCTGCGGTTTGACGCTGCCACTGATAGGAGAGAGCACCAGGTGTTCCTGTAGTAGCGGTAGTAAGAGTGAATGTACCAGCACCAGAGGAAGAAGTAGAAGCAGCAGGTTGTGCCGAGATGGTCACTGCCGATGCTACATCTGCTGCGATGGTGTCGTCGCTCAGAGTTTCGTCTGCATTTGCCTCAGGATTGGTGAGGAACATCAGGTGCTCTGCCTTGTGGCGAGTGTTACCATTATGATCGGTGTATGTTCTATACGCCCACCAACCAGGTGCGGTGATACCGCGACTCTTATTTTCCTCAAGACCTGCTTCGGTCTCGTCAACAAAGACAATTGTTTCTGTTGCAGACCCTGCACCGTTACCTCTTGTAAGACCGACAGCGGTCTGGTTATCGGTGGAGTCAACTCTTCCGTATAAAGACATTGTTTCTCCGACGTTGTATTCCGTATCTTTATTTATATCAAGCAGACTCTCTAGTCTTAATAGACTTTTCAACTACTGCAAGCAGCTGATCGTCCATTTCAGTCTTAGTGAGTGCTACTGCTTTCTTGAGAATGATTAAACAAATTTCAATCAACTTCTCACCAAGTTCCTCGTTTTCGGGGATCCTGGCAACAGCATCAGAAATAATTTTTGATGCTAAGGGTAGAAGGAAACTTAACATGATTAGTTCCAATAGGGATCAATCTATATAGGAATCTAATATCTTTTCTTCTTTAGTCCCCCTGATAACGACCTTGACCATAACCATATGGATCTTTTTTAGGTGCTCTCTTGTCAGAAAGTTTTCTCTTGATCTTATCAACTGGAGTAGGTTCAGTCTTGAACTTAGGTTTAGCACCCTTCTCCTTCTTCTTACCCTGAGGTTGGATCGCCTTCTTTCTAGATGACATTGCACCACCGGTAGGTCTCATCATCTTCTGCATTGATTTCCCTACTTCAGATCTACCTTCGCCGCCCTTCTCAGAA
>Ga0213860_10000111_pt1 | contig 30849 bp, 34 predicted proteins | sample PICome_3_FD_160118 | JGI IMG/M metagenome (GOLD analysis project Ga0213860, IMG submission 160118) | Coastal seawater microbial communities near Pivers Island, North Carolina, United States - PICO550 | ecosystem: Environmental > Aquatic > Marine > Coastal | place: USA: North Carolina...
CTTTATTACAGCCAGTGCAGAAGTTGATGCACTAACATCGAATGGTGGCGCAGACTTTAGTCAGAACGGACAGTTTGTTGCTGTACGTAGACTTTCAGCTACACCAGTACCGGGCTCAAACGTTGTGTTTGATAGCTTACCAGGACAGTTCTTTAAACTTGTAAACACAGTTTCACTTGTTGGTACTAACGATGGTTCTAAAACAGCGTTCTTACAACTATCACCAGACATGAGTATCACAGATGCTCCTGCAAACGGTGATCCGGTAACTATGCGTATTAGATTTAGCCAAGTACGTCTAACAGGACACGACTTCCTTGATATAGGTACAGGTAACTTTACTACAACAAATTATCCTGGAGTGCCTACTATTGCTCCAGACCAAGCTAAAGAAACCAAAGATAGCAACGGAGGACGAGTGTTCTTTACAGCTACTGACCAAGATGGTAACTTTAGAGTTGGTGACTTGTTTAGTATTGAACAGGCAACAGGTGTTGCAACATTGAATGCTGAAGCATTTAACATTGCAGGTCTACAAGAACTTACGCTAGGTGAAGTTACACTAGGTGGTAACTCTGCAAGTGTTACAGAATTTAGTACGGATCCATTCTTTACTGCAAACAGTGATAGTGTTGTACCAACACAACGAGCTGTTAAGGCTTATATTGAGGCACAAATTGGTGGCGGTGGCGCTACCCTAAACGTTAACAGTGTAACAGCTGGTGACATATTTGTAAACACTAACCAAATTACAACGGTGAGTGGAGAACAGATAAATATAAAAGCAAATGTAAACTTCAGCAAGAGTGTACTTGGTTTACCACTAGCTTATAATTACTTTTTAAGATAAACGGAGAAAAAAGAAAATGGCAACAGGAATATTAGGAACAGCAGATTTAGCCGCAGCCACAAACACAACCGTGTACACTGTGCCTGCAGATACGTTTGCAGTTGTTACTGTTAACATAACAAATAGGAACACAGCATCAAGAGATGTTAGGTTAGCTATTTCGGCAACAGGAACACCAACAAACGCAGAATACCTTGAATATAATACTGAACTACTAGGCAACGGTAGCCTAGAAAGAGGCGGTATTGTTTTAGATGCAACAAAAAATATTGTAGTCCAGTCCAATAGTACAGATGTTAATGTTGTGGTATATGGTATAGAAACAGCAACGGCATAAAGGAGAGGCTATGCGTAGGATAAACACAGGAACAGTTGGAAGACCACTACTAGCTCGATTAGTTAGTGTTGATAACAAATTATCAAGTTTGGTTCCAAACGAAAATATTACAATTGAACCCAACGGTTCGGGTGATGTCGTTATATCTGCTACGCCTCAACTGTTAGTTCAAAATACAACAAACGCTACCGCTACTAATGAAGGCGGCGCAGTGTTTAGTGGAGGCATAGGTGTAGCAAATAATATATATTCAGGTGGTAATATTAATTCCACAGGACATTTAACAACACAATATTTGACAGCATCAGCTTCAACTCACATGACAATACCAAGTGGTACAACAGCACAACGCCCCGGTTCTCCGTCCGAAGGTATGGTGCGTTTTAACACTGACTATGGTCATTTAGAGTGGTATACAGGATCTGGATGGACAGTAGGCGGCTTCCAAGATGTTACAGTATCAGCAAACAGAACAACATTAAGTTGGCAAACTAATTGGGTACAAGGTAACTATACAGTTACACTTCCAAGTGCGCCAGCAAGAGGCGATAGAGTAAGATTTTTCTTAGTAAGTGGATCTAACATGACTGTTGCTAGAAATGGTAAATTAATTAACAGTGATGCAAGTAACCTAACAGTTACAACAGAGGACGCGGCTTTTGAATTAGTGTTTAACAATGACACATACGGATGGCGAATCTTTACAATCTAATAGGAGTTTTGAATGGCCACATACGAAAGTTATAAGAAAGTCACAAACGAACAGATTATTGACGGTACTGTTACTGAAGATAAACTGGGCACCGATGTTCGACATAGATTATGCACAAAATGGCTTATAGGTAACGCATGTCGTTGTTCAGCAGGATGCTGTTGTTTATGGACAGTGCCTGGATGTACAAGACGTGTGTTCTTCGAACTATGGGGCGCAGGAGGCAATGGTAATGGTGCGTGTTCATGTAACAGATGTCATCACTATCAAGGCGCCGGCGGCGGATCTTATAATTCCAAAATGGTTTCAACCACACCAGGGTGTACATATAGGATGTGCGCTGGTGGCGTGTATAGATGTTTGAGTAGAAACTGTTCTGCTTGTAACGGATGTATATCATATGTTTGTGGGTATAATGCATGTCAACTTTGCACAGTTGGCGGACGTTGTGCCAATGCAAACACCAACTGGACAGAGTATTGTTACAGTTGTTGGAACTGTTGTATAGGTCCAGGATGTTCTACAGGTAGAGGTGATTTTCACATAATGAGTCACACAGGACATTTTAGCGGAATATTTAACTGTCACTGTCACCATCAATATGTAAGACCAACAGCGGCTCCTTTCCTAGGAGGAAATGTTGCAACATCACAATCTGTGTGTTGGATACGTTGTGGTTGTTGGATTGCACCTCCAGGACATGGCGCACAAGGTGCTATGAGTTCATACTGTGGACGTTGTTGTGGACAAGGTGGCACAGGTGGTCCAGGAGTGGTAAAATTAACATTTACGTAAGGAATAATTAATGGCGAGTTATGCAAGTTATAAAAAGGTACATGGCGATCAAATGGTTAACGGTACGTTAACCGATAATGATATTAACTCAAATACACTTAATAACTTTGGTGTAAAATGGTTTCATGGTATACCTTGCAGATGTTCTTCAGGATGTTGCTGTAACTGGACAGTGCCATCAGGTGTATGTAGAATGACCATAGAATTATGGGGAGCTGGCGGTAACGGATCAGGCGCATGTTCATGTAATAGATGTCATCACTTTAAGGCCGCTATGGGGGGAAGTCATAATACCAAAACTATAGCTACAAGAGGTGGCTGTACTTATACTGTATGTGCAGGAGGAGTACATAGATGCTTGAGCCGCAACTGTACAAGCTGTAACGGCTGTACAACATATATGAACGGTTATAATTTATCAGGATTCTGTGCTTGCGGTGGCTATAGAGCAGAAGCAAATACATCTTGGTCGAACGGATGTTTTGGAATTAATGTATACTGTAGATGTCCTACTCATAACAATGGAGAAATGTATGTTGTTCCACAGAATCCTGGATGGTCAACAGCAGGAACATACTGTCATTGTCATCCACAAGAAATACATCAAGGACAAGCGGCTTTGATTGGAGGCGTCTCTACACAAGGTCTTAGACAGTGTTGGATGAAATGTGGTTGCTGGAGTGTTCCTTATGGAACAGGCGGGCAAAGTGCAATGAATACGTACTGCGGACGTTGTTGCGGGCAAGGCGGCACAGGTGGAGGTGGCCTAGTAAGGGTTACTTACATATAAGGAAAGAATATGGCGAACTATAGAAGTTACAAAAAAGTTACAAGTACAATGGTAGTAGATGGAGCTGTAGACAGCGGCCATATTGCTACAGGTGTACGTGATAACTGGTGTGTAAAATGGGTATATGGTAATCCGTGTAGATGTTCTGCAGGATGCTGTTGTTTATGGACTGTTCCAAGTTGTACAAGACATGCTACATTCGAAGTGTGGGGTGCAGGTGGTAACGGAAACGGTGCTTGTTCATGTAATAGATGTCATCATACTAAGCCAGCCGGCGGCGGAGCATATGCAAGTAGGCATACCCAAACAAATGCAGGTTGTACATATAGGATGTGCGCAGGTGGGGTTTATAGATGCCTAAGTCGTGAATGTTATGGTTGTAACGGTTGTACTTCTTATGCTTGTGGCTATGGAATTTGTAGTCTTTGTGCATGTGGCGGACAACTAGGCTGTGCTAACACATCATGGACAGATCAATGTTTTAGTACAATGCCATACTGTATACGTCCGGGTTGTGTAGGTACTTGTGCAAGCGGTGATTATGCAGGATTTACACACGGTGGTAACTTCCAAGGACAATCATCATATATGTATCCAGGTAGTGCATGTCACTGTTGGAAACACAACGGACATTCAACTGGCGCAGTAAGATTAAACACAGGCTATGCAGAACAAAATTCTAATGTTTGCTGGATACGTTGTGGTTGTTGGATTGTTCCTTACGGACATGGCGGACAATCAGCAACATCAAACTATTGTGGTAGATGTTGCGGGCAAGGTGGTACAGGCGGTCCGGGACTAGTGAAAGTAACGTTCTTTTAAATAAATAAAGTACAAGGAGAAAATATATTATGCCAATGGTACAATTCCAATTTACATACGATATACCAAACGAATTGTGTGTTGATCACTCGTTTACTGACGGTAATACGAGAACTACAACTTATGACGGACCTGATAAACTTTTCTTCATTGTAGATGAAAATGGAAGAGAAGAATTAGGACCAGTAACTGAAATTGAAAAAAATGACGGGCGTCCTGTTCCTGATAATTGTAGATATGTTGAAATAGATTGTATTGACAATCCAGTTTTGTGTCAACTTAGAGGACCTATTATTGATGAGGAAGAAGAAGATCATACAGGTGAAGCGACACCTAGCACAGGTGCAACTACTGTGACAGGATACAAGCCTTTTACATATCAAACACCAGTGTTACCATATCAGTTTTATGACCCACTTGCAATTGTGTTCAACGCAGATAACACATATACAATTCCAGTGCGCGAGCCAAGAGACACAGTAATGGGACTAGATGTAGACAGAGACCTTACTTGGAACGATGTTAGAGCAAAAAGAGATTCGCTGTTGAAAAACAGTGACTCAGAACTCGTAGATGATATGCCACAGTCTTTAAAAGATGCGTGGAAGGATTATAGACAAAGATTGCGTGACTGGCCCAATAGAATGCAGGCCGCAGGTAACTCACCGTTATTTGCGTATTACATGGAGCCAATACAAGTTGGAGCAGATCCAGAAACAGGAATGATTGATCCAGATACAGATTCAATTATAATGTAATTTTAAAGCGAGAGCTTGTCTCTCGCTTTCTCACCTTTACAAACATTTTACCAATAAATATCTTGCATTACTTTTAATATGGTGTTATAATTTACACTATAAGGAGTTTATTTTGACAAGATCCACTGCATTTTTTATTAACGGAGGAGCAGGTAGAGTAATCTGTTCTATTCCTGCATTTGAACTATACGAAAAAGAATACCCTGAAGATGATTTTATAATTGTATGTGAAGGAGGTATGGACTTTTATAAAGGACATCCTACCCTACATAATAGAGCATATGATCATTGGCACAAAGGGCTATTTGAAGAACACATTAAACACAGAAATTGTATTACACCTGAACCTTACAGGATATGGGAATACTACAATCAAAAGTGCGATCTTGCACAAGCATTTGATATTGAAATAAATGGCAAAGGTGTTCGTAAGTTAGACAAACCCAACATTTATATCAACAAGCAAGAAATGGTTACTGCGGCATCTATTGTAGAGGAAGTAAAACAAAAAACAGGAAAAGATAAAGTACTAGTAGTACAACCATTTGGACGTTCTACAGAAACACACGGAGACTTTATTATTGACCCTACAAGTAGGAGTTTTCAACTTAACAACATTGTAGATGTAATAAACACATTAAAAAAGGAATATAGCATTATATTAATGAGTGAAATACCTGTTCCATTAGAAGAAGGTGAAAACACAAAGTATCCTGTAGCACAACCTCAAATTCCAGAACTACGTATTTGGGCAAGTATAATTGATGTAGCGGATCATTTCTTAGGTTGTGACAGTCTAGGACAACACATGGTTAAAGCATTAGAAGGAACAGCAACTATAGTTACAGGAAGTACTTATCCTGTAAATATTTCTTATCCAGATGATCCTAAGTTTGACATTATCGATGTAGGTGACGGTAAAAGGGTATATGCTCCCATACGTCTAACGATGGAAGAAGAACAAGATAGGCACAACGACGAAGTTATGGAGTTATCAGAAAAACAAATAAAACAAATTTGTGATAGTGTTAGAAAAGTTTTAGGAACAAGTACAAAGAAAACAAACCCTGCAGGAACAAGTAAACTACAAGCCGGCAGTGGTAATTTGACTTTTGGAGATAAAAAATAATGGCAACATGGATAGCAGGTATCACTAGAGGACATAACGCTGGTGTATGTTTGTTAAAAGATGGCGAGATTGTTTTTGCAGTAGAAGAAGAAAGACTTTCACGTGCAAAATATGATGGTGGACCTTATGCAAGTATTGTTAAGATTTTAGATTATACAGATAAATTAGATTATTTAATAGTAGCACATACACAACCTTTAGCTAATAGTCCTAACAGAGTTGATTTTACAGGTGATGATGTATATACAGGATTATGTAGAAAATTAGGACTTATTGATAATAGTCCAAATGTAAATGTCTACAATCATCCTCAAGTTGTAGATTTAAGTCATATGCATCATAAACTTCATGCGGCATGTGCATTTTATAGAAGCGGATTTGAAACTGCTACTAGTGTAATTGTAGATGGCGCAGGTACATTTATTCCTATGAAACATATCCTTAATGACAACGATATGTTATATGAATTAGAAACAATTTTTACGTGTGAATATCCTGCAAAATTTACGACAAAATGGAAACACTTGGGAGCTAATGGACCTTTTATATCAAGTCGTGTTGATAATATGACAAGTGAGAAATACGAAGAAGAAGGCACCCACATTGCTATTATGGACGAAATGGCAGGCATTGTAAAAGCATATGAAGCAGTTACACAATACTGTGGCTTTACTGCTATTGAAGCAGGGAAAACTATGGGGCTTTCACCGTATGGCAAGCCTAACGATAAAATTCCTACTATCTACGAAAAGCACGGAGACTGGACAAGTGCAAATAGACATCTTATAACACCTACATATCCAAATGGTGCTAGAATTGCAGAAGGGCGATGGGAATTTTTAGCAACACCAGAAGAGCTTTATGATAATCCAAAGCAACTAGCAGATTTTGAGAATAGAAGAGATCTAGCGTATGCTATACAAAAAGAAAGCCAAGAACAGGTACAAAAAATTATATTAGACGCTGTTGAAATGACTGGTAATAAGAATGTTGTACTATCAGGCGGATACGGACTTAACTGTGTAGCAAACTATTTTTACAAAGAAGAACTTAACAAACACGGAATTAACTTATACGTTGAACCTATCAGTAGTGATGCAGGTACTGCTGTCGGTGCGGCAATGTTTGCCTGGCATGAAATAAGTAAAAGCGAAACTGTATTACCATTTGCAGATAGTTTATATTTAGGTCCATCTTATCAGTATGACGATGTAGAAATTGAAAATACTGCCGACAAATACAATGCCACATTAGAAAAAGTAGAAATGGCAGATGTAGTAAAATTAATGATGAATAAAAATATTGTTGCTATGTTCCAAGGACGCTCAGAAGCAGGACCAAGGGCACTTGGTAATAGGAGTTTGATGTATGATCCAACTGATCCAAACGGTAAAGATCATGTAAACAAAGTTAAACGTAGAGAATATTTCCGTCCGTTTGCAGGTACAATACTTGCTGAACATGCACATGAATGGTTTGATATGCGTGGACTAGATGAATCTCCGCATATGATGTACGCTATGAATTGTCAACCTGGCGTAGAAGAAAGGATACCATCAATTATACACGTAGATGGTACATGTAGAATACAGACAGTAACAAGAGAACAGAATCCATTATACTATGACTACATTAATGAATTCTATAAACAGACAGGTGTTCCTATTATATTCAATACATCATTTAACTTAGGTGGCGAACCACTAGTAGAAACTTTAGATGATGCATTTAGAACTCTTGCAAATAGTGATATTGAATATTTGTATATTGCGGAACACGGAATTTTAGCAAAGGTAGAAAATGTTAATTAACGGCAAGGAAGCAAAAGATTTAGCAGAATTTGATTTAGCAGAAGATCAAATGATTGTAATAGATGACTTATTCCCTCAATATGTTATCGAGCATGTTCATGATCAAGTTTTTAATACATACAGTTGGTTTTATGGACACACGAGTAACTATCCTGATGATCCAAGAACTGATGTAGGTGCAATACCAGATTGGCCGGAGGTCCCTGCACTCAAACAACAAATTTATCCTCCTAACAGTCCTAATGCACACGATGCATCTTGGAATATGATTTATAATGCAGTCGCACAAATGATTCCATTTGAATTAGAAATAGGAGAAATATTAGTTAACGGACAGCAATGGATACACAACACAGTTGAACATACTGATTGTCAGTGCGACAACGGTATTAGTTGGATCTACTATGTGAACAGAGAATGGAAAGAAGAATGGGGCGGAGAAACTGTAATTCAATTAGACGGCGAATGGAAAAAAGTTTATCCTAAACCAGGACGTGTTTTCTTATTCAAAGGCAAAATTCCACACCACGGAAATCCACCAAACGATTCATACAAAGGACTAAGAGCAACGCTTGTGTATAAAACCATGCGAGCGCAACCATTACCACCTAAACACCAACAACCTTGGAGGACTTAATGCGTTATGATATCTTTAGTACACCTGTTTTTATAGACACTGTCGATTTAACAAAAATAGATATAAGTGATGAACCCACTGAACCAACTTGGCTTAGTGAAACTCCTAGTACCTTTACTAAAGAACATAAAATTGCACCTGCAACATTTGAGTATTTGGTCGAAATCATAACAGAAAATTTGCAAAATCTAGTGGGCCCTAATCCAAGATTCGGACCTATTTGGAGGAACAAGTACAAAGAACACGATTGGCAAGACATACATATACATCCTAATAGTGCATGGAGTTTTATAATATACGAAACTGTTAAAGAATCTAAAACTGTTTTCATGAATCCTTTGTTTAGAGACATACAAAATCATTTAGGTACAAATGTAGAAGGATTTCCTTTAGATTTTAGACCAGAATTGACCGCCGGTGATATGATTATTTTTCCTAGTTATCTAGAACATTTTGTACGTCCTGGTTCAATAGGATCAACAATCAGCGGAAACATTTACATGGATTATCAATGAAAGTTCTTATAATTGGTGATATTATATTAGACAAATATATCTACGGCACAAGCAAACGTCTAAGTCCGGAGGCACCTGTACCGGTGGTTACACAAGAACGTACTGTAGAAACACAAGGTGGCGCAGGCTTAGTTTACAAAAATTTAGAAAGTTTAGGTGTTGATGTAGAACTATTCAATTATTACTATCCTAAAAGCACTAAAACAAGAGTATTGTGTGATGGACATTATATTACACGTATAGACGATGATGTTATTGTACCTGGTGAAAATACATTAGAAGATATTTTAAAAAAGGACTTTAGTGAATACACATTTGTTATACTAAGCGATTACAACAAAGGTGTATTAGAATACTCAAACGATATTATAAAACATATTAATAGTTTCAATTGTAAAGTTATTGTAGATCCTAAACGTCACATAAGTTGTTACGAAGGTGCTTGGTTAATAAAACCTAATAGCAAAGAATATAAAGAATTTGAAGTTGATCAGTGGACTGGTAATTTTATTACAACAAATGCAGGAGATAATGTTATTGCTGATATAGATAATATCATGTACAGTATTCCTGTAGAAAATGTAGAAGTTTCAGATGTAACAGGTGCTGGAGATTGTTTTTTAGCAGGTTTTGTTTATGGACTAACAAAAGGATACGATTTCAAAAAAGCCTTAGAACTTGGTGTAAGAGGGTCAACCGAAAGTGTCAAACACGTAGGTACTTATATCTTAACTGAAAAGGACCTAATTAAACGTGTTGTGTTTACTAATGGGTGTTTTGATGTGCTTCACAAAGGACATCTTACATTATTGAAAGAAGCACGTATGCAAGGTGATAAGTTAATAGTAGGATTGAACAGTGACGAAAGTGTTAAACGGTTAAAAGGTGACTCAAGACCAATCAACGATGTTAACACACGTAAAGAACAACTTTTGCTTATTCCTTATGTAGACGAAGTAATTATATTCGATCATGATACTCCATATAAACTTATAAAAGATATACAACCAGACTTAATTGTAAAAGGCGGCGACTATACCGTAGAAGAAATTGTAGGACACGATTTATCACCAGTATATATAGTTCCAACAGTAGAAGGGCATAGCACCACAAGGATAATAAATGAAAATATTGATTACAGGACATAAAGGTTTTATAGGACAAAATCTTATGTCCTATTTAGAGACTGACCACGAAGTAGCTGGATATGATTTTCATCCAGAAAACTTGCCTCTTGTTAAAGATTATGATTGGGTAATACATTTAGGCGCAATTAGTTCAACTACTGAAACAGATGTAGATAAAGTTATATTACACAACTATGAATTTTCCAAGTGGTTGTTTAATCAATGTAATCAATATAATGTAAACATGCAATATGCTTCAAGTGCAAGTGTTTACGGAAGCACAACACATTTCAAAGAAGACGGACCTAGTGACCCTAAAAGTCCATATGCCTGGAGCAAGTATTTGTTTGATAGATGGGTAACAGGTATACATCCAAAAATTATATTCCAAGGATTTCGTTATTTTAATGTATATGGTCCTAACGAAGAACACAAAGGCAATCAAGCAAGCCCTATTACAAAATTTACAAAACAAGCAAAAGAAGAAGGTAAAATTACAATTTTTACAGATAGCGAAAACTATAAAAGAGATTTTGTGTGTGTTAGTGACATATGTGAGATACATGAAAAAATGTTTGACGTAAAAGAAAAAGGTGTGTATAATGTAGGAACAGGAACAGCAATCAGTTTCAAGGAAATAGCGGATTTAATTGCACAAAAGCACAACGCAGAAATAAAATATATACCTATACCAGATAATATAAAAAGTCAGTATCAAAAATTTACGTGTGCCAACCTTGAACGTTTAAGTACTGTTGTAAAACACAACTTTAGAACAGTAAAGGAATATATAAATGAGCACTAGTCTTTTTATTGTTGATGATTTTCTACCTAAGCCAGATCTAGTAAGAGAACAAGCAATTCAATTAGATTATCCGACTATAGGATCTTTCCCCGGCATGCGTACACTTGCGGCAGATGATGCCTATCAGATGTATTGTAAAACAAGATTTGAAGATATCTTGGGTGTAAAAATTATAAATTGGCTTATGGATAGCTTTTGCTTTCAACTGTGTTATGAAGGTGCAGAGACTTGGGTTCACAAAGATCCTAGCATGTGGGCAGGTGTTTTGTATCTTAGTCCAGATGCGCCTATAGAAGCTGGAACAGGAATATTTAAAGAAGTTGCACCACAAGATTTTGAATTAATTGATGCCATCGGAAATGTATACAATAGATTAATTTTATACAGAGGTGATTTGTTGCATAGAAGTTTACTATCTGGTTTTGGCAACTCACCCGAAACAGGAAGATTGACGCAAGTATTCTTTTTTGATGTAAATGCACAGCCTGCAGGAGGATGGGAAGCATGAGTACAGATGCAATATGGCCAACGTGGATTTATAATACTGTTGTAAAAAATCATGAAGAAGTATACAAAGAATTCCTGCCAATGCTAAATGATGATGACAACTTTGACAGTCCTTGGACATTTGGAGACTGTAAAAGTAGTATTAGGAATAAAAACAACGATAGTTTTCCTTGGCAGGCATGGTTTGAGGAAATTAGACCATATGTAGAAGAACATTTGCAAAGTTTAGAACCTATAGAACCATACATGATACACAGTGACGAATTTTGGGTAAACATATACAGTAAAGGTGATTATCAAGAAAGCCATGAACATGCATTTCCCGGACGTTCACTTAGTGCAATTTATATTATGGAATTAGATAAAGACACAGAAGGTGGAGAATTAGTTTTTGAGTGTCCTAATTTTTCAACTGTAAAGTTTAGTGGGTTAAATAGAATATTTAATAAATGGCAATATCAGCATATTATGCCTAATTTGGAACCAGGAACTCTGTTGTTATTTCCTAGTTGGCTGACACACTATGTTTTACCTTTGAGATCTGAAAAAAGAAGAATAACACTAGCCGCAAATTTTAGTATTAAGGAAGCAAATGAGTAGATTACAAGGTGAAGTTGAAAAAGGTTGGGGTAGCGAAACAATATTTGCTACAAATGATTTGTATTGCGGCAAATTATTAAACTTTCACACAGGTGCAAAGTTTAGTATGCATTTGCACAAAGACAAAGATGAAACTTGGTACGTGCTAAGTGGTAAATTTGTAGTAAAAACCATTGACACAAAAACTGCTGATATAGTTGCTACGTCTTTGAAAAAAGGAGATACATGGCATAATCCACCTATGCTACCACACCAATTATTGTGTTTAGAAGAAGGTACAATTATAGAAGTAAGTACCCCTGACAGTGTGGAAGATAATTACAGAGTTGAAAAAGGAGATAGCCAGATTGTCTAGAACTTTGTTTATAGGTTGTAGTCATACTATGGGTTATTTAGATCCAAACCCTACATCAGACACACCTCCTAAACCGTGGCAAGACAACAATTACGCAGAATATTATGCAAAAGAAAATAATAAACCTGTTGTAATAATGGCAAGTGCGGGAGCAGGTAATAGTTTATGGCCAAGATTTTTAGCCTATGCTTTTCAAAATTATTATGACATAGATGAAGTTTTTGTTCAAAGCACATATTGGGGAAGATTTGCTATTGCAATGAATCCTAATTTAGATGCACATAATATTTTGCCTATTGATTATTTTATAGAAAAAGAAAAAAGCGACGAGCTTGTTGAGAGATATAGTTTAGGATTATATCAAGATAAGTTTGTTGAATATTATCTTAAACCAGAATCATACGATTATGATGAACTGCCTTATAATCGTTATACTGCACCGTTTGTTGCAGAGCCCGATGTTAGACGTAGTAGTCATATGTACATAAGAATGTGGCATTATTCAAATACACATTTAGATCAATATGATTATTTTAAAGATGTATTAGCTTGCGATGCACTTTGTCATTACAATAACGTCAAGATGCATTTATGGAATATAAATGATAGATGTTTTATACCAAAAGAAACAAACAGTTGGTTGACAACTTTACAGGCAACAAAAATTGCAAACGTAGATGCAGAAAGTTTTTTAAAAAATAAAAATAAAAATATTAAATTAGCTGACACCGAACACTACTCAAAAGAAACACATGAGTTAATTGCAAAAGAATATATACCTTATGTAAAGGATACACAATGAAAGATGATTATAACGGAATAGAAGAATATCCGCTTGCTTACGAGGAAGAATATTGTGAAGAAATAATCAAACACTTTACAGTAATGGCTAGAAATGCAGTTACATACAAACAAGACAAACTTGAAGTGAATCAAGATGAACGTATTGTATTTGATTGGGCTCATACACAAAATCAATATCACTATGATTTTAAATTATGCGATTATTTTTACAAAAGATTACATGAAGTTTATACAACAGCCTATATGGAAAAATATCAAATGTTAAAGAACAGTGAGCAACATAGTCCTAAAGGCATGAGTATACAAAAATCAAAACCACATCAAGGATATCACGCCTGGCATGCTGAAGCCGCTGATATTGGTTCCTGTTCAAGAGTAATGAATTACATGTTGTATCTAAATGATGTAGAAGAAGGCGGCGAAACAGAATTCCTATATCAAGGAGTAAAACTTAAACCAGAAACAGGTAAGCTAGTTATCTTTCCAACAAGTTATATGTATCCTCACAGAGGCAATCCTATTTACAAAGGCGAGAAATATATAATAACAGGTTGGTATACATATGATAGATAAGTATAAAGTTGCAAACGCGGCTCCTGCAATTCCTACAAAGTGTGTAATAGGATTAGACAGAGACGGAGTAATTAACAAAGACTTAGGCACATATGTTACCTCACCTAGCCAATTTGAACCAATTGACGGCAGTCTTGAAGCAATAGCTCACATGCGAAGGCTAGGACATCGTATTGTTATTCTGACCAACCAAGGAGGAATAGAAAAGGGTATTATGACTCCTGAACATGTAGATAAAGTACATGAGCATATGCTAGATTTATTTGGGCAAGCCGGTTGTCCTAGTATTGAAGGAATATACTATAGCGAAAGCAGTCAAAAAAATGATATGTATGCAAAACCAAACGCAGGTATGTTCAAACGGTGTGCAAAAGAGGTTCCAGGAATAAAATGGTCACAAGGATTTTTTGTTGGTGACAAAATGAGTGATCTACGTGCCGCTATTAAAGTAGGAGCAAGGCCTGTCCTAGTTAGAACCGGATATGGACTTGAAACAGAAAAACAGCTAAATAAGTATACATATAGGGACATTCGAAAGAAAACCTATGTATTTGACGATTTAGCTGATTTTGCAAGCCAGCTTTAATAGGAGAAAAATATATGCCATACGCAGTTAAAAAACCGCATCCTACAAGGGAAAACGTAATGCTTTATCATACATGGGATCCTGATGGTGACGGTTACGAAGAAATTAGAAAATTCCCAGATGAAGCAAAAGCAAATGAATTTGCTGCCAATCATGCAGGTGCTGTTGTAGTAACTATTGGTTATGAAATTGATCAGACTGATGATATGATTGCTGAAAGATATGCTCAGTCTATTGATCCGACACAGTCTCATGGTAGTGTTACACTTTCAACAAATACTGATCAAGAGCATAGATTTGAGCCAAGTGCAATTACAGCATTTACCGCACACGGCATTTTAGGTTAAGGATAACCTATGGCTTTCCCAGTAGCTCCCGTATTCGATAGAATTAGACTAGTACCTCGTCCAACTGATTTTTTGGACAGGAATACGGGTGCTAGTGGTGAGCTATTTTACGAAAAAGAAACCAAAACACTTCGTGTATACAATGGATTACAACGTGGCGGGTTTGAAGTTGTAAGCGAAGAACGTTTAAGAATAAACACAGCAAACTTAGAAATTGCAACAGTAAAGTATAATACATTTATAGGCAATGATGGTGTAGCTAACAAATATTATTTTAATAACGATTTTACAAACTATGCTCCTGCATTGACTTTTGTAGTAGGATTTACATATAGATTTGATCAATCAAATTACACGAATTTGTTTTATCCTAATCCAGAAGGCGGCACTCTAAATCCGCATCCGTTAGAATTTAGTGTGCAAGAAAATGGCACATTAGGTGGAGGTGTTCAGTACACTGAAGGTGTTGTATATCTTTTAGATGATGCAGAAGTAACTAGAGAAAAATACTTAGAAGATTTTACTAGCTCTACAACTAGAGCAATACAAATTACAGTAACATCAAATACTCCCACTACATTATATTATTATTGCACAAATCATACAGGTATGGGAGCAGTTATTAATGTTGGCATGCCTGGATCAGGATCAGGAGGCGGAACGTCTAGCGGTAGTGCAAGTATTACAGCAAGTGATACAGCACCAACTGAACCTAATGCAGGAGCTCTTTGGTATAATAGTGCAACTGGTTATTTGTATGTTTATGTAGATGACGGTGATAGTCAACAATGGGTACAGCCTGTAGCAGGTAATGTTTTCAGCGGTGTGTATGGAGATTTAGTAGGTACACCTACTTTTGCAACTGTTGCTAACACCGGCGACTGGAATGACATCCAAAACAAGCCAACTATACCTGCAACACTTACTGATTTAGGTATTTCAGACGGCACTGCTAATCAAGTCTTAACCACAGACGGTGCAGGCAATTTTACATTTGAAGATGGAGGTGGAGGCTCAGCCTATGATCAAAGTCTTAACACTACAGACGATGTAACGTTTGATGAAATCACTGCCACAACAAGTGTAACTGCACCTAGTGTAATTACAAATGGTGTAGGAGTTACAAACTTTACAAGTTCGACAAGTTTAACATTATCAGCAACAGACGGCGTGTTCCTTTCAGGAATAGCAAGATCAAGCGAAATAGTAAACACTCTAACTGGAGCAACGTCAACTGTAGATCATAGTTTGAATCAAGGTAGTGTATGGAATCACACAAGTATTGCCGCAAACTTTACTGCAAACTTTACAAATGTGCCCACAACAAATGACAGAACTATTTCGGTTGCATTGATACTGAATCAAAGTGCATCACCATTTCTTCCTAATGCTGTTCAAATTAACGGAGGCGCTCAAAGTATAAACTGGGAAGATGCATCTGCACCGACACCTAATGCAAACCAAACAGATGTTGTTGTCTTTACACTTGTACGTACAGGCGGTTCATGGAGCGTGTTAGGGAGTTTAACAACATATGGCTAATGAAAAAGAATATGTGGTTGTTGTACATAGAGGCATAGATTTAGAAGCATTTGATGCAGAGCTTGCCGCTGAAACAGGTGAAGGACCAATTCCAAACAGAGCAGTAGAAGTAGCAAATCCTAGATGGGGATCAAAACGTATGACCCATTGGATGCTAACAGACGAAGAAGCAGAAGAACTTGCAAACGATGAACGTGTATTATCAGTTGAAATACCCGTTGATCAAAGAGATGACATTGAAATTGGGTTAAATGCAAGTCAGTCAGAAGTTTGGTACAGAGCATTAAGCACAGACAACAGTCATGTCAATTGGGGCTTGCGTAGATGCATAGAAACAACTAATATCTTTGCCGATACTGTGACATTGCCAGGAGATTACACATATCCCTTAGATGGTACTGGTGTAGATTTTGTTGTGCAAGATAGCGGTATAGATCCCGACCATCCTGAATTCCAAGATGCAAATGGTGTTAACCGTGTTCAGCAAATTGACTGGTTTTCAGGTAGTGGTATAGGCGGCGAATCACAGGATGATAATTTTTACACAGACTATGATGGTCACGGCACTCACTGTGCAAGTACAGCAGTAGGTAAAACTTTTGGTTGGGGTAAAAATGCAAGAGTATACTCCCAAAAACTAGCAGGACTAGAAGGTGCAGGCGATCCTAACAGTGGTATTAGTATTGCAAATGCATTTGATACTATAAGAATATGGCATAATAATAAACCAGTAGATCCTGATACAGGTTTCAAAAGGCCCACAGTTATAAACATGAGTTGGGGCTATGGAACAACACGATTTGGCGATCCTACAGATGGAACTTATAGAGGTACTGCATGGACCTATGGTGTTGATTACAATACCAGGGCAGATTTAGAAGCAAACACAGGTGTTCCAAGAAATAGGATTACGTCTGGAGGTGTTCCTGTTGCGGTTAGATTAAGTATAAGAGTTCCTAGTGTTGATGCAGAAATAGAAGATATGATAGACGACGGCATTCACGTTTGTATTGCCGCAGGTAATAATTATCAAAAAATTGATAGCGGTGCAGGCAGTGACTATGCAAACGTAGTCAACTTTGGAGGTAATGTAAGTTATCATCAAGGAAGTTCACCTTATAGTACAAGAGCATTTATGGTTGCAAGTGTAGACAGTTTTGTAAATGCATCTAATGAAGAAAAGCCAAGTGTGTTTTCAAGTAGAGGTCCAGGATGTACCATTTGGGCTCCAGGCAGTAATATAATGGCCGGAACTAGCAGAAATTATGATAATACTAAGTTTAGTCCAATAGAATATTTTGGTGATAGCGACCATTTCCAAATGTCTATATCAGGAACCAGTATGGCAACACCGCAGGTAGCAGGCGTATGTTGTTTACACCTACAGGTATTTCCTGACTTATCACCAGAACAATTACAACAACGTATACTCAGCGACACACAAAATGCTATGGCAACAACAGGATCAGAAACAGATTATGACGATGTTGAAAATACATTGCTAGGGCAAACACGACAATTTTTATACAGTAAATACAATCAGGAAAATCCGTGGACACTTACAGGTCCTTCGAATATATCAATAGGAAGTTAAAATGCCACGTCTGACACAAGTAGCAGGAATAGGAAAAGGACCAAGTGTAGCCGCATTTGTTACTCCTACTATGGTTTTTGGTGACGATACTACTACAGGTCCTATAAATGAAGGCGGCAATATACAAATACAAATTCTTACCACAGGAATACCTGATGGCGGGTCTATACAATATAATCGAGATGGTGGTACTGCAACAGCTAGTGATTTCAGTATAAGTAGCTTGAGCGGAACCATGACAGTTAACAGTGATAAGGCATTATTAAATTTTACAGTCAACGAAGATTTAACAACAGAAGGTAGTGAAGAACTTAGATTAAAATTTGAATATGACTATGTTGATCCTACCCTTGGAAATAGGACATTAACTTTAGGTACTCTTGCTATTACTATAACCGACTCAAGCACCACACCAAGTGTTCCTACATATATTCTCAACAGAAGTTCAGAGTTTGCAAACGAAGGAACCAATTTTACTATCACATTGGTTACTGCTAATGTTAGCGCGGGCACTACAGTACCCTACACAATTACAGGAGTTTCTAGTGCTGATATAGGCGGAGTAAGTTTAACCGGCTCTTTCGTTACTGGTACGACTGACGATGTGACCTTTAATGTTACAGCAGACGCAACTACAGAAAATCAAGAAACATTTAATCTTGCACTTGACAATGGCGAAGATAGTATTACTGTAACCATTAATGATACAAGCCTTGATCCAACATATGCTGTAAATGCAAGTAGAGCATCAGTAAACGAAGGAGAAAGTTTTACAGTCAATCTCACAACCACAGACGTACAAGACGGAGTTGGTTTAGCATACACAATTACAGGTGTGTCGAGTGCAGATATTGAAGGTGCTTCTCTCACAGGAAGTTTTACTGTTAATAACAATGCCGCTAGTTTAACTGTGAATACTAGTGAAGACGTAACACTAGGAGAAGGCGAAGAGACATTTACACTATCTCTTGATAATGGTGCAGATGATGTTAGTGTGACTATTGCTGATACCAGTGTAGATACAACTCCTACATATACAAACTTTTCTTTGCAATCAGCAACATCAGTAAATGAAGGTGGTGCATCAACTTTTAGAATTACAGGAAGAAATATTGCACAAAACACAACAATAGATGTTAATCTTGTTGGTGTTACAGGAACAATAGCGGCAAATGATTTTGCACCGGCAAGTTTAACAAGAACTGTTACATGGACTGGAGCAAGTAACCCTATCACACAATCGCAAGACTTTACAATAACATTATCTGAAGATGAAATTACAGAAGGTGCAGAATCCTTTAAATGTGTACTAGCATCTACAGACAGCAACGGTACATCAACTGGAGATTTAGAATCTGCTACAATAACAATAGGTGACACTTCATTAACACCTGTTACAGGACAAGCAGAATATTCCGGTTTAACCACAGGAAACCGTGTAACCACTTTTACAGTACCAGAAGGTGTAACAAGCATCAGCATGTTATGCATAGGTGGTGGCGGAGGTGGTGGTGGATGTAGTAATATCTACGCAGGTGGCGGAGGTGGTGGTGGTGGCCTATCATATGCAAACAACGTTTCGGTCACTCCAGGAGAAACATTAAATATCCAAGCAGGCGGCGCAGGTGCCGCAGGATCCAGAGACGGTAATGGTGGTGCAGGTGGAACAAGCAGTATATCTAGAGGAGCAACTGCACTTTGCTCTGTAGATGGAGGCGGTGCAGGCACGAGCTCTAATACTGGCGGCACAGGAGGAGGATCAACAGGTGTAGGAACTAGATACTCTGGCGGAGCTGGTGGTACTGGACAAACATATAGCCGTGGTGGTGGTGGTGGTGCGCTGCCGGATATAGTGGAAACGGTGGAAACGGTCAAAACGGTAGTTCGTCTTTCGCAGGTGGAAATGGAGCTGGTGGCGGAGGTGGCGGTGCTGGTTCAGTATCAACTACACAGCCTGGGCAATCAGGTGGAGGTGGTGTAGGTAATAAAGGACAAGGTAGTAATGGAGTAGGAGGAAATCTTTACCAAGATGGTGGAGGTGGTTCTGCAGGAGAGTCAGGTCAGGATGGTATAGGAGGAGCCTTTGGAGGAGGCGGCTCTGGTACATATAGAACAGGTAATCCTGCTCAAGGTTCTGGACAAAGAGGCGGCGTTGGATCAGTGCGTTTGATGTGGCCAGGCACAAGTAGACAATATCCTACTACTCGTACAGCAAATGAAAATGTAGTCACAGGAACATATGATACACTTGTAGCAAATAAAACAACAGCCGATGAAGACCCATACACAAATGCAACTCAAACTATAACTTTTACACTTACAACCAGTGATGTTCCTGAAGGAACTACTGTAGGATACACTTTTGCAAATATTCAAGGAACTGTTACTGCTAGTGACTTTATCAACAGAGACACTATGTTTACAATTGGAAGTGACGGAACTGCAACAGTAAGTATGCAACCAACAGGCGATTTTGCTACAGAAGGTACAGAGATATTTAGATTACAACTAGCGGCAACTGATAGTGTAGGATTTGATACTGATGATCTGCAAAGCCAAAATGTAAGCATTGTAGATGATTATCCTGCTACTGTTTACAATGGCATAAGTTTAGATAAAACAAATTACAACGAAGGTGAAACTGTAACTATCACAGTGGATTATACAAATAACACAGATAAATCAGTTCAAGTAGCATATACTGCATCAACAAGTGCAGGCAATCAAACAGATGACCTAAATTACACCTATGGAACTTTAACATTAGTAGACGGTAATACATATGAAGGTTCTCCGTATAACGGAAATAAAATTGTAATTTCACAAGATTTAACCACAGAGGGTGCAGAGACTCTTACTATTCGCTTGAATGATGAGGACATAAACGGTAATCCGACTAACAATAGATCCGCAACAGCAACCATCAACGATACAAGTTTGACGCCAAGAGTTCCAGGACAAAGTCTTGATGGATATATCCAGAAACCTAATTATGACGATCAAGTAGGTGGTGCAAGACCTTCAGCAGGCTGGGGAAGTGTTTTAGGCGGAGACGACGATTTTGTAGTTGTAGGAAGTTATCTTTCACCAAGGCCAAGCAGTGCTGGAAGCTATGAAGCGGCTCATGGACAAGTATATATTTATAATAGACAAACAAAAGCGTTACTACACATCATCGAAAATCCACTGACAGGATCCACATATGAAAGTGAAAGAAAAATAATGTTTGGAGCAGGAGTTGGTTTATCTAAAGTAGGAAGCACATATTATCTTGCTGTTGCAGGTGATAACTTCAAATACAACGGAGTTAGTTACTATGATCCAAGAATTTTCGTTTATAAATCTACTAACAACTGGTCAACTTACAGTCTACATAAAACTGCAAGATTAGGAACAGCAGATACAGGTAATCCAAACACCCAAAGTGAAAAAAGATTTAGAGTAGGCGGAGATTATCTAGTTTATGGATACAATAACATGTCTAATTCAGGAACTGTAAGATTTTTGCAATTGAGTTCAAATGGCACTTCAGATCTTTCAACACCAGTATCTCAATGGGAATCAATGGCTAGTAATACATTACAGCAGTACCAAAACTGGGAAGCTGGTAGTACTGCGGATACCGATGGCACATATATTTTATATGGTAGCTATGAAAGAGATGCTGTACAAGGACCTAATACATATCAAAATGCAGGAGCTGCCAATATAAATTTCATTTCTAACGGAAACCAATATAGAAGCCAATTAGGAACGTCTTACGCAGGCAGTTCTAGTAATTACACTAATTTTGAATTTGGGAAAGGTGTTGCTCTTGCTGGTAATTACTATGCTGTAGCATCAGGAGGCGATGATTACAGTGGAAACACAGATGCAGGAAGAGTAAGAACTTTTCTAATATCTTCAGGAGCAACAAGAGGAACTATAAATAGACCTGTGTTTAGTGAAGGTATTTCTGGAGGAGGAGGATCCAAATTTTATGGAGGTCAGCTAGTTGGAAATTCAGACGGCTACATAGCAGTTTTATGGCAAGATATCTACGGTTCCGATAATAACACATTAAGAATATATGATGCAAGCAACGGTAGCCAAGTAAATATTGTTCCTCATCCAGGAAATGTTTTGTATAGCACTAATCTATATAAAAATTTATATCATTATGACTGTATACATTTGACTGATAGTTATGTCTTTACACGAACAACTGCTTTAAACACAGACGGAGGCGCGGCCTATGTCCGGATATACATACATTAATAAATACATAGAGAGGTTATTATGGCAATAGATTTTCCAAATTCACCAGCATTAAATGATACACATATCGTAGGTAACATCACGTGGACATGGACCGGCAGTGCTTGGGCTATACTAAGCAGTGTAGGTGGCGGCGGCGGAGTAGGCACACAGAATACTTTTGCTACAGTAGCCGGTGACTCAGGCAGTGTAGAAGCATCTAGTCCAACAGATACTCTTACAATAGCTGGAGGCACAGACATTTCAACCACAGTTACAGGTTCAACAGTAGAAATAGCATACACCGGATCTGGTGGTGGAGGAGGAGGAGGTGGTGCATCATCACTTAACGAGCTGTCAGATGTAAATATTTCAAATCCTCAAGAAGGTGAAGTGTTAAAATACAGTGCAGGGGAATGGGCAAACGGCACAGACGCTACAGGAGAAGGCGGTGGCGGTGGCGCATCTAACTTCACAGATCTAGGAGATGTACCAACAGGTTTGACACCTGCAAGTTTTTATGAACATGCTATTGCAACACTAAGAGTTGATAATGTAAACGCAGATGCATACACATTCAACAGTCATTACAGCGGAGACAATCCTACAATATATGTAATAAGCGGAACAACAATTGCTTTTGATTTAACAGATATTAGTGGACACCCGTTTTTGATACAAGATTCTACAGGTAGTAACATTACTACAGGACTTGTACACATTGCAACAGATGGAACTGTAAGTTCAAATACAAATGCACAAGGTCAATCAAGCGGAGTATTGTATTGGAGGATTCCAGAAACTCTAGCAAGTCCTCCAAACTATAGATATCAATGCCAAAGCCATAGTTCTATGGTAGGGCCTATAACTATAAAACGTCTAAGTACCCTTTAGAAAATTTTTTAATTTTACACGTAAATCTGTAAGTTCGACAATATTTGGCCTCAGTGTGTGCGGATCAATGTTACCATCATTGTTACTTGCATGTCCTTCATCAATAAGATTTGCCTGATTAACAATTTCATTAAGTAAAGTTTGTGCATAATGTTTGTTTTTTTGTATCAGAATCCTATTAATTTGACTTTGAAACTCTTGTAATTCTGTAATGTATTTTGGATCTTTTGATAATTTTAACATTATTCTTCTCTTAGTACAGGACGTAGTTGATAGAAATCATCTTTAGTATCTTTGTTGCTTGTTTGGGTAATACTGCCTCCATCTACTAAACTTTCTAATCCTACCGGCATGCAAGGAGGTACATGAAACACACTTCCTTCTTTTACATCTTTTTCATACAACATTCCGTCACTTGTGTCTATCCATGCAATTTTAAAATTTCCTGTGTTTACAAACCAAGTTTTTTCTGTATCTTTGTGAAAGTGCATAGGCAACCCACTGCCAACACTATCAAACACTAGTATTTTACTTACATAGTAGTCAGTTTTAGCCCACATTGCTTCATAACCAAAATGACTTTTTTCTACATTATTGCTCATAATAAATCCATAACTTTGAATACAGTTTCTAATTTAGTTTGATTAACTTTATTACTAAGGGTGTTTTTCAAACCGTTGTGTAGTGGTTTTGGCCAACTTTTAAATGTTGTCCAAGCATACCCGTTGTGTTCACCATTTAAGTTGGGTATAAATTCGTTGTCTACTACACAAAGGTAAGTGTGAAACTGGAACTTGCTATCGTTAGAAACAAATGTTTCCAAAGGCACTGTCTTAATAATATCTATTTCACCTATTTCTTCAAATATTTCACGTCGTAGTCCTTCCCAAGGAGTTTCAGCTTCTTCATTTGTACCACCTACAAGGCCCCATACATCTTTTGCTCTGCCTTGTGTTCTATGAAGTAACAAAAATCTTTTGGTTGTCCGTGCATAGACTAATGCACCACTACATACAATATGTTTGTTCATACTAGTAATTATCTTAGAAATTTAAATACCAGGTGCCAACTGGATAAGAACCGTCATAGGCTAGGACCCATTCATCATTGGCATACTTATATTGCTTGCCAGTGTTAAGATTAGTTGTGTATACTACAGTACTATCATCTTCGCTTGCATCAAATACTATATGCCAACGTGTGCCGTCCCATTCAACAATGTCATTAGCACCTGCTATAAAGTCTGATCCGTCAGCATTTTTCCAAGCATCTGGTCCATCATAAGCACTATCACCTACAGAGTCGCTTGTGTTAATAGGTTCTAATATTAATATTCTTGCATCGCCAGCTTTAATTGTATCTGGATTTGTTTTATATGGATTTATTATGTAATCTATTTTATTTCTATTACCGGACGGTCCAGACATGATAGTGTCTGCAGGTAGTGTATCTGTATCCCAGTTTATGCTTAGTTCATATTCATCCAACGGATTTATAGTAACAGTGCCTACAATTTCGTTATCGAGGTCTGCTCTGCGTAAGTGTAGATTTGTTACACCTGCGTTGAAATCAAACGGTAAAGATTTTATGTAACCTGTCCACGTTTCTGCACCTACTATGCCTTTCCCTACAAGTTTTGCTGTATTACCTAACACTAACAATTCATAATTATCATGTGCAGTAGTTACTGTTGCTGTAACATCTAACTTTACAACACCTTCTGTTGATGTTTGCTCTTCGATTTCACCAGTACCTGCTACTGCAATTCTTATGTTTTGATCGTTCTCAGGTTTAGGTGTTCCATCATACCCCTGTATAGTAGGTCTCGATAAATCAAGATCGATAGTGCCTTGTGTTTCATTGAAAATACTTGTAACAACTTGTGTAATAACACCAAGTCTTTTTACTTTTACAGGTGGGCTTATAAAGATAGGTGTGTTAAATGTTAGTGTTGCAACATCTATTTCACTATCTACTCCTACAGGTACACTCCTACTGCTAAAAGTAATGTTTTCAAGATTCACTACACTTAGACTTGTCCAATCAATATAATTATCTGTGGTTTGTATTTCTAGGCTTGGATTAAACAGCATAAGTATCTGTTCTAGGATTTGTAATTTTTGATCAGTATTGCTAGACCATACATCTACATTCACTGTAAGCGTGTAAGGTGTTGGCATTAATCTTTCTACTGTGTAATTTTTACCTTCTTTATCTAGATATTCATTACCTACGCTATCATACTTTTGTTCACGAATATTAACTTTATTAACATAACTTGAATCTGCAAGTCGTGCAGTATCCATTGCAAGGCCAGTGATATACACTGCCATGCGCGGCGCACTTGGTATTTTATTCTCAGAATTTTCTCTAATTATATTTGCTACTTGACGTGTAAGATCTCCATACATTACAGGAACTTGAGTAAGAGCACCTTTACCATCTTTATAGGAAAAGTTACTCATTAACCGCACCATTTGCGTAATGTACCTTCTTATTTGTCCGTCATAAAAATGTTGCATTATTCGTCGCCTAAATCTAAAGGATAATGTAAAGGTGATGGAGGCTTTTTACCAAATCTTAATGTCCTTGGGCTATTTGGATGTCTATAAATTTTAAATCCGATCATACTGAATATCCTGCTTAACTCTCTTACAAAGGTAATAGGAACTTCAGGATCATATTTTATATCATTGAGTATGTCATTACCGATAGGTACTCCAAATTTTTCTTTGTATGCTATAATTACCTCTTTGAAATGTGCAGGCGTTTCAATTCTTTTCAATGCTCGAATTATTCTAGCTTCACTTGTTCCTAATCCTTCTATTCCTGCTCTTACTTCGTCAATAATTTCTGGAACAATTGCTTTCTGTCCTTCAGTAGCACCTGCTTCTCCTTCTTTGCCTGATTTGCCTTCTCCTGACTTGCCAGCATCACCTCCAGGCGCCACAATACCAACCATTAGCTTTTGACCAGGATTTTTTCGCATGTATTCTCGCATTGTTTTTTCAAACGGAGTGCCTTTAATTGCACCAACAGCAGTTCCAGTTGCAGGATCAACTAATGCACCAACTTGATCCTGCTTTTCATGTCTAGTGTCTAATATAATTAATTCTTTAAGCCTATCTTTATCATAGTCGAGGGCTTTAGGATCTTTCCCCCACTCGGATTGTGAATCATCTTTCAAAAATTCTCTGTAATCTTTTATTACTTTACTGACCCTAACCGGATCATAATTTACAATTCCTCCTATTATCTTGTAACCTTTATCTTTTTGAGCATTTTTGTCACCGTCATTTGAGGGGAAAAGATCTGTAATAGGCATTTCTCTACCGTTTTTATCTACAGTTTGAATGGCTACAATTTTAAAAGATTTATCAATGTCTTTGTAATTTTGTAAGATAAAATCGGTCATTGCCTTATATACCTTTTCTTTACCTTGTTGGATAAAATCCCATGGAACTTTATCAACAGAAAACTTTTCGGTTTGAGTATCAACAGTAATTACAAGTTTAAATAAATCTTTCCCATCATACCCAAAGGAGGTTAAACCTTTTGCTTCTTTTTCTATAATTTTTATATCAGTGTATCTCATAGCATCTCTCTAACTAAAGTCCGGCAACGGAATAATCTCAGGATTGTTTTCATCTGGCACTTCTGTAGGCGGCACCTTCTTAGGTGGTTCCTTCTTAGGTGGTTCCTTCTTAGGTGGCTCTTTCTTAGGTGGCTCCTTCTTAGGTGGTTCTTTCTTAGGTGGCTCTTTCTTAGGTGGCTCTTTCTTAGGTGGTTCCTTCTTAGGTGGTTCTTTCTTAGGTGGTTCCTTCTTAGGTGGTTCTTTTTTCTCTGGCGGCGTTTTTTCTGGTTTTGCAGGTTTTTCTTTTTTAGGTGGCTCTATCTTTTTAGGTGGCTCTTTCTTTATTTCCGGCTTTGTCTTTTGTTTTGGCGTAACAGGAACACCGTCATCCCAATTATCATCGGGTTTTTGTATTGTAGGTGTATCTTTCTTTACGTCAGGCTTTTTAATAGTTTTATCAGTATCAGGCGTTGTTTCCGGTTCTACTGTTCCAGGTTTTGTAGGTATAACTTTGTCTAACTTATCTGTTTTAAGTTCTCCACCTGGTGTTGTAATGTCGCTATCACCACCACCTGATGTATCATTGCCTGGTAATTTACTAGGTGGTGTATATCCTCGAATTCCAGGATCACCGTCTCCGCCCTTGTCTGTGCCTTTATCTCCTAGGCCATCGCCTGTACCTTTATCACCTATACCGTCACCTGTTGTGCCTTTACCCAGTCCTTCTCCATCTTCCCCGCTACCTTTATCTTTGCCCTGGGTACTGTTACCTGGTCCGTCACCCGGAACTTTACCTGAGCCCGAACCTTTGAACGGTCCTTTACCTGGACCTTCTGAACACGCCATAAGATATTCAGTCCACTGTGGGTAATCTACTAAGAATTCATCTCTGTTTCTATCTGCTAAACTTATACGTTTTGCATTTTTACTTGCATAAGCATTTGTGATTGCGGCACAAAGTTGAACAGGACCTTTATAACCTTCAATAAGTCTTTCTTCGCATTTTTTTAAATCTTTATTGTATTTCATTATTCATCTGCCTTTGGTCTAAGTGCTTCAGATAGACTCTGTCTTTCTACAACAGATTCGCCGCTGATGGTGTTTGTTGTAGTGTTATTTATGAATGTACCTTTTTGCGTTGACCTACTATTTGATTGGGTCATTGTCATACGCACATTGTCTTCTTGTTTTACCCATCTATTGCCGTCATATCTAAACAGTCTGTTGGGGTTAAAATCTGTTCTAAGGAAGTAATCGCCTTCTGATTGGTTAGTTGGAAAGGATATTCCATGCCCAAATTCTGCTCCGTTAGTTGGAATACCATCTCCGAGCAGATAACCATTATAACCTGACTTATTTACTGTTTTCATAGTGTCAGGTATATTATCATCATCAGTGTCTACTAATTCTGTATTTCCGTTAGCATCTAATTGTAAACTATAGTAATGGCTAGTGTCATACCCTGACTTGGCGGCATCTGCTTCTGCTTGTTTTACAACTGCATCATTTATTTGCATTTCTTTTTCGTATGTACTCAACATCTTACGCAATGTATCATCACCAGTTGCACCTTCTTCTGCAGGTAGATCTAAAATTTCTTTGTATTCTTGTCCGTCATATATTTGCTTTAGTTTTAGTCTATACAAGTGTGGATACCATGTTTGTGAAAAACCTTCTGCGGCTCTGTTTACATCTTCAACAACATAAAATCGTTTTAGAGCGTAAGATAGATCGTTAAGGGCATATTCATCCTTCAAATGTGGTAATTCTACAACATCACCTGCTATTATTTTTCTGCCAAGTGTTTTTACACTGCTGTTAATATGAATTGTTAAAAACAATGTATCATTGCTTAGAAACAATCCGAATTGACTAAGATTGAAGTCAATGTCTTGCACATTGTAAATACCACGCATTGTATATACATCTGGATCGTATTTTCTATCTCTGTTTTCAAGGAACAAAAGATCTTGTATATTTGTTTCAGAAACTGCATTGTACTGAGGTTGATCAGCAGTAGCATTTTCTTCGGTAGGATTTTCTGCACCTAAGAACTTGTGTATATTGATATCTGTACCACCAACAGTAAACATTTCATATACTTGTTTGTCTATGAATGAATAATCGTTGGTTTTTTGTGGTCTATATAAACTTAATCTAGGCATATACATATTTATCGTTACTAAACAATTACGATAAATACTACGGAGACTATAAACATGGCAATACAAAAACAAGATATATTCGATTATGTACATTCAATGCTAGGTGGAGGCATGGTTGATGTAGAACTTGATCCTGTGCATTATGAAACAGCTCTTACAAAAGCATTGACTCGTTTTAGACAAAGGTCAGATAATTCAGTTGAAGAATCATATTTTTTCATGCCAACTATTATTGATACAAACGAATATACATTACCAAATGAAGTTGTAGAAGTAAGGAAAATATTTAGGCGCAGTGTTGGTAGTAGAACAGGCGGCGGCGATGGCGGTAGTATTTTTGAACCGTTTAACCTAGCCTATACAAATGCTTATCTTCTTTCAAGTAGTAATTTAGGGGGACTTGCAACATATGATATGTTTAGCCAATACCAAGAATTAGTTGGACGTATGTTTGGTAGTTTTATAGAATTCAAATGGAATTCTTATACAAAGAAACTTACACTATTACAACGCCCTAGAGCAGAAGAAACACTGCTACTATATTGCTATAATTATCGTCCAGACGAAAACCTAATAAACGACTATCTTGCTCAACAATGGATAAAAGATTACACACTTGCGGCATGTAAGTACATGCTAGGAGAAGCAAGAGAAAAGTTTGCTACTATTGCTGGTCCGCAAGGTGGTACAAGCCTTAACGGACAAAGTCTAAAATCAGAAGCACAGCAAGAAATGGAAAAACTAGAACAAGAAGTTATACAACAAGTTTCTGGCGGTGCAGGATACGGCTTCCTAATAGGATAATTTTTCTTGACATTAAAGGTATTTTCTACTATAATAAACGTATTATAGAGGAACATTTATGATCATTGGCATTTGTGGATTAATTGGTAGCGGTAAAGGTACTGTTGCTGATGTATTAGTTGAACAACATAATTTTACAAAAATAAGTTTTGCAGACAAATTAAAAGATGGTGTTGCAACCGTGTTTGGTTGGGATAGGGCAATGCTTGAAGGAGATACTGATGAAAGCAGAGAATGGCGAGAACAAGCAGACAAATTCTGGTCAACCGAAACTAATGAGCACATTACCCCTAGATTGGTCCTTCAAATGTTTGGCACTGATTGTATGCGTAATGGCTTTTATGATGGTATTTGGGTAAGTCTTGTAAAACAACAATTGCTACATGATACTACAAAAAACTATGTAATACCTGATGTAAGATTTCCAAACGAAGCTGACATGATACATTCTCTAAAAGGACAAGTTTGGCATGTCAAACGAGGTCCTGATCCAGTTTGGTTTCGCATGTACCAGGACATAGGTGTTGAACCTAAAGATGTACATGAATCAGAATGGCGTTGGGCAAATGTAAACTTCAATGCTATTATTGGTAATAACACAACGATCGATGATCTTAAAAGTCAGGTATCAAATCACCTTGCTTCCAACGCACACCTTGTTTCTGCATAATACGTTGACAATTGGCACAGATTGTTTTTAAATTCATAGGACTGCAATTATTTAAATCTCCGTCTATATGAAATACGTTAAACTGTTCTGGGTGCTTTGACTTATAACCACACTTTTCGCAAGTATCTTTTTTATCGTAACCTCTGAGTTTCCATTTAGGAATACCTACGTTGATACCTCCGCGCAGGCATCGTTCACATAGTTTTCTATAGTAAATTTTTTTTCCTTTGCGATAGTTAATAGCCGCAGGTCTTTGTCCACACTTGCATAAAGGTCTCATATTGTATTTACCTCACCTTTTCGGCCCCTTTTTCATGGTGATATAACGTACCTTTTTATTATATTATGCTAAATATATGTAGACACTAAGATTCCAACAGGAGAAAAAAATTATGGCTTTAACATCACCAGGAGTACAGGTCAGCGTAATAGACGAAAGTTTCTATACCCCAGCTGAGCCAGGTACAGTGCCTATGATTTTTGTTACCTCTGCAAGTAACAAACCAAATG
>Ga0213860_10000112_pt1 | contig 30800 bp, 26 predicted proteins | sample PICome_3_FD_160118 | JGI IMG/M metagenome (GOLD analysis project Ga0213860, IMG submission 160118) | Coastal seawater microbial communities near Pivers Island, North Carolina, United States - PICO550 | ecosystem: Environmental > Aquatic > Marine > Coastal | place: USA: North Carolina...
TAAAAATTATTATGTCAGAAAAAATCACTCAAATCGTTGAAGAATTAAAAACTTTAACTTTATTAGAAGCATCAGAATTAGTAGCACAAATCGAAGAAACATTTGGTGTAGACGCATCAGCTGCTGGTGGTGGTGGAATGGTTATGGCTGCTGCTGCACCAGCTGAAGAAGTAGAAGAAAAAACTGAATTTGACTTAATGTTAGATGAAGTACCAGCAGATAAGAAAATTGCTGTATTAAAAGTTGTACGTGGTATTACTGGTCTTGGCTTAAAAGAAGCTAAAGAATTAGTAGAATCAGCACCTAAATTAGTTCAAGAAGGTATTGGTAAAGATGCTGCTGAAGAAGCACAAAAACAAATTACTGATGCAGGTGGTAAAGCTTCATTAAAATAATTCATTTTAGGATATAGTTCATAGAATTTTTTAAAATCTAAAAACTATTCAGAAAATAAATAATCGTGTTAAAATCGTTTATATTTTAAAGTTTTAAAATTTAAACGATTTTAGTCTAATGGAAATTAGTAATTTAAAATTAATCTTTTTTTCTTAAAATTTAAACTGTTAAAGTTTATTTTAAAATTTAGAATAACCCTGACATAAAAAATTAAATTACTAAGTTATCGTAAAAAATTATTAAAAATAGTGAATTGATTTCCGAATCCTAATAAATGAGATAAAATTAAATTTTAGAAATTAGTTTTGGACTTTCAGTTATAATATTTAAAATAAAATAGTTTTTAATTAGTAGATTGGGTTGCCTGGGACTCGAACCCAGAACAAATCGGTTAAAAGCCGAGTACTCTACCATTGAGTTAGCAACCCTAACTATATAATAACATAAAAATATCAAAATCGTAAAGTTTTTCTTTAAAATAGTTTTAATAATATTATAATTTTTAAAACTAAAAAAAAAGAATATTTTTACTTTATTAGTTTTTAAGTAGAATTATAACTAATATTAGTGGTTATTATATTACTTAAAATTTTATTAAAAAATTGATAATAAGGATTTAAAAAATGATTAATTGGCAAATTATAGGACAATTAGTAGCAACAGGTGTTATTATGTTATCTGGTCCTGCAATTATTGTTTTATTAGCGTTAAAAAAAGGCAACTTATAATTTACTATCTATTTCACTTCGATCATCTATAAAAAAACTTAAAAAATAATTATGATAACTTTATTAACAGTTTTATTCGTTTTACTTTCATTAGCATTAGTTGTAACAGTTCCAGTAGCATTAGCAACACCAGGTGAGTGGGAAAGTTCAAAAGACAATTTTAATACCTTCTTTAAAGCTTGGGTTGGTTTAGTATTTGTAATTGCCTTAGCTGATGGTATTACTAATTCAATTTAAATAATTCGAAATTATAGTACAAACTATAATTTCGAGTGATTGAAACTCTTGACAAAATAACATAACTTGTATACAATATAGTTTAGAGACAGCAAATTGAGATGTCTTCGATACTATATTTAAGCGGGCATAGCTCAGTGGTAGAGCGCGACCTTGCCAAGGTCGATGTCGCGCGTTCGAATCGCGTTGCCCGCTTACTATTTTTATTATTCTATTAATAAAAATAATGCCCCCATCGTCTAGAGGCCTAGGACAGCTCCCTTTCACGGAGCAGACAGGGATTCGAATTCCCTTGGGGGTACTTTTTAATTTTTTAATTTTATCTAAAACTTGACAAATATCTATTTAAATATGATTATAGATGTAATTTAAGAAAGTCTATATTTTGATAGAGCAATTGAAGTATATTCAATTGTCAAAAATTTACACTTTTGAGATAAAAAATCTTGATAAAATAAATGTATGTTGTATTCTCTTAGACTTTTATTCTTTTTAATTAACATTGATCAAACAACAATTTTAAATTGGTTTGATAATAATCTTAAAACTAAACCTACATTAGATACATGGCAAACTATTAACATAGATGATCCAGCCTATAAGTCAATTGAATCGTTAAAGTTTCTCATAAATGATATTTGGCAAGGCGTTCAAGATGGGTTAAAATTAACAGATATTGAAAATATTATTTTCTTTCTAGTTTTTGTTCGATTTATTATTTTAATTTTCCGTTATAACTTAAAAACGTCTACATATATTACATGTATTGGAATTTTTGCCGGTTATTTATGGTATCGACATTTAATTGATATTATTACAATGTATAGTCAAATGTTGGTTAAAATTCCTTATTTACAAAAATTAGGAATCAGCGCAATTGAACTAGATAGTAGTAGTGAAGCACTAGTAAAGGCCGATGTAAAGCTGGGTTCAGATGTTCATTGGTATGATCCTGGGAAATTAATTTATTATGCATTTACTCGAGGCATTATTCAAACTGATGCAGATACAGGGCTTCAATATTATATTGATCCAATATCAATGATCATTTCAAATCTAAACGAAACTGATAAAGCACGAGTACTACCGTATTATTATAAACTTTATAATGTTATTATTCCACGTATCTTTGAAACAATTAGTGCATTCTGGCAACAATTATCAGGTGTTGCTGCTTATGCTGTAATTACTCGAATTGGAAAACGTTATTGCCCATATTTAATCCGTTGGCATTGGACATTTTTATTAATTATTGGATTTTTAGAACAAATCATAATCTTCTTCTTATACCGAGTTATGTATTTCCAACAAGCTGTGCTAGAGCCAAATATGGTATTTAGTACTGTAACTCAAGCTGCTGGGAAACGTACAGTCACTGTAAGTGCAACTGATCCAAGTTTATTATTCCAATTTAATCTATTAAATATTGTTTTAGTATTTTTTGTTGTATTGCATTTAGGTTCAATTTTATTTGGTTTATTACACGCTGTTTGGGGACAATATTTTTATTTTCCTTTCTTAGTTGAAAATACAGAATTACATATTGGACCTCGTCCAAAAAATAGTATTTATAGTGGTGGCCAAACTGCCTGGCAAGATGAAAAACAAGCAAATACCGAACGGAAATTTACAAAACTCTGGTATGGTTGGTTTGGAAGTGGAACAAAAGAGAATTGGATTATTGGACCATTCAAACAATTTTTAAAAACAAATATCAGAAAATTTGTAGGGTTATTTAAAAAATAAAAAATTATTAATATCTTAAATTTCAGGTTGAAAGAAATCCTTCAATTTTATCCAATTTAACCAATGTTACTATAACTTGGTTAAAACTCAAATTGTAATTATATTTCTACGTTTAAGTACTTTTTTTTAGCTAAGTTGGTTTTTTTGATTCAATTAAAGTGACTTAGAGCTTCCTCCGTCACGTTTTTTAAATCATTATTTTTGATCTTTAGAAAAGCAATAGGGATTAATTAAAAAATGACTTGAGACCAGGATAGGAATCTTATTTTAAAGTATTAACTTCCTCATAAGTATCCTGTTGTGTTACCTCTCTCAAGAAATCTAACTTATTAAAACGCTCATCAGAGGCTAGATTTAGTGAGAAAGGCTTATTGCGGGTTGATCGATGCCTGAATATCCTTAAAATCAACATTAAAGTACTCACCGCGAATTAGATAGTAATTTAACACTAATTCTTCATCTTTGAACTTCCTATTCTTACTAATTCGTTCGAACGTTTGGATACAATCCAGGTTACTCAGTTTGGCCAAATGTCTATCGAATAATTTTATATTGTAATTTCTGACAAGTAGGTTTAATGCAATTTTGAAAGGAACTGGAAACAAAACTTATTCTCAAACTCTAACAACATTATTTTAACTTTTAATTGAATATACATTGTCAATAATTTGTTAGAGTAAATCTTATCCATTTGAAATAGATAAGGCCTATTTTTCTTTATTTAGAGTATATAAAATAAAATTTTTAATTTGAGAACCTTCTCAAATATACTATTTAATGCAAAGATATTAATAAAATTGAAAATAAATTAAAGTTACGAATGCCCAGAACCAGACTCGAACTGGTGACACGAGGATCTTCAATCCACTGCTCTACCAACTGAGCTATCCGGGCATATAGATATGTCTAATTATATTATATAAAAAATATTTAATAATAGCAAGAGTAAATATTTTTTGGACTTACATTAACTAGTCTACTATATATCAAACGAATCATATTTTAGGATGATTCGTTTGAGATAAAGAAATAGAAATAAAATTTATTTCATTTGTCCTTTAATAATACTATCTGTTAATAATGTTAAAATTAATTTAATTGATCTAACAGCATCATCATTACCAGGAATTGGAATATCAACTAAATCTGGATCACAATTTGTATCTAGAATCGAAACAACTGGGATACCTAATTTGCGACATTCTGCAATTGCAGTAATTTCACGACGTTGGTCAATAACAATAACAACATCTGGTAAACTTGTCATAGATTTAATACCATCTAAATATTTACGCAGTTTTGCTAATTCTTTTCGACGTAAAGCACCTTCTTTTTTTGTTAATAAATCAAAAGTTCCTTCTGATTCTTGTTTTTCTAAATCTTTTAATTTTTCAATACGCTCTTTCATTGTTGACCAATTTGTTAGCATACCACCTAACCAACGATGATTTACATAGTAAGAATTTGAGCGTTTTGCTTCTTGAGCAATTAATGTTGTTGCTTGACGTTTAGTACCAACAAATAAAACTTTTTTATTTTGACTAGCTGCAACTTCTAAATATTTCATTGCTTTCTTTAATAAAGTTGCAGATTGAATTAAATCTAGAATATGGATATTATTTACTTCACTGTAAATATAGGGGAACATTTTAGGGTTCCAACGATGAGCTTTATGCCCAAAGTGAACACCTGCTTCTAATAACTGTGATAAACTGATATCAGACATAATTTTTTTAAGTTACTTATTTTTAAGTTGTACAGATTTATGAAAAATGTTAGCAAATCTTAATTCATTTGTCTAGGTTTGGATAGAAGGTCTGTTGACGTAAGTTGACTAAGTTTATCCTTCATTAAATATTTTCGGAATGAATTCTTATAATTTTGTGACCCTGTTCCGGCTGGAATTAAATGACCAATAACAATATTTTCTTTTAAACCTCGTAACCAATCAATTCTACCTTCAATTGCAGCTTTTGTTAGAACTCTTGTTGTCTCTTGGAAACTAGCAGCAGAAATAAAACTTGGATTATTTAATGCAGCCTTTGTAATTCCAAGTAATAAAGGAACATAACACGCGATCTGTTTATTTTCATTAGTTAAAATTTGATTGATGTATTGAATATGATATAAATCAATTACTTCTCGTTGTAATAATGGTGTATCTCCTTCATAGGTAATTAAAACCTTTGTTGTCATCTGTTTAATAATAACTTCTAAATGTTTATCATTAATTGTTACACCTTGTGATTTATAAACAGACTGAACGGAATTTAAAATAAATAATTGAACTTTCTTAAAACTTTTATGACTTGCCTCATAATTATCCGTTAACCTAGCATACTTAAAAGTTTTAGTTCGGTCACATAAAAAGAATTTTAATAATCCATAATAATTAAAATAAACTTTTATTAATTTATGAGGATTAATTTTTTCATTCTCTTTTATTGATGTTCCAACTTTCTGGAACTCAAAATTAACATCTAAACTTGTTTTTTGTGATAATAATCCTCGCTTTTGGCTTGTTGGAATTCGTTTCACCATCATATTTTTTTTCCGAGCTTCTAGAATTTCTTCAATTCTTGGTAAACCTTGTACAATATCACCCGTAATTTCTTTTTCAAGATTTAATAAACCTAATGTTTTACCAGATTCAATAAATTCAGTATTTTTACAGAATACACTGTTTACATCTTGTTCAAAGTAATCTTCAGTTATTGAATATAAACCAACTGCTTTAGTTGATTTTGTAAAAGGCTGCTCCGTAAATTTTAATAACGTCAATTGATTTGAAGTAACACTGTTAGTACTCTCACGATTTTCATTTGTAATTAATTCCGAACTTTGTAATAATACAGTTCTAGCAAAACGAACTTTATTTGCTGATGTCATTTTATCTGGCGATAAAATTGTTTTAAGCTGCGGATTTAAATTATTTGTTGTTACTGTAAATTTCTTTGAAAATTGAGGAATTAAACAACTATAAAATTTTCCCGCATTCTTTAAAAAAAGTTTTGAAAACTCTGATTTTAAAGTAATTTTAGAATCTTGAAGGGTAGTAAAATTTAGGTTTTTACGAATCAATAGTTTCTTTAAATCATAATAATTTACTGATATATTACGATTTGTAATAGCATTTAAATTGTTCTTTGATTGTGGAATTATTTTATATTGTAAGTTTGTTTTAACTGTTAAAGTATCACTTTTACAATTTGGGAAGAAATATGGACGACCTTTTTGGACAGTCACAAATTTATCATTTTCAATAATAATTTTACCTGTTTTTGCTAAATTTGATTTACTCATAATGAAATCATTTAATTTCTTATTTGCAACTTCAGATTTATTTACGACAATACAATCATTATTAGAAATTAAGAAAATTTGTTTCTCTTTTTGCTTTTTAATCTTAAATTTTACAATTTCTAGTGAATTAGAAGTTAGAGTTTCTAAATAGCCTAAAATATTATAATTACTTACAAACTGATTTTTTTGAATTAAAAAACATGGATCAATATTTTTATCTCGTAAATTTGGAGCAATGTAATTATTAAATTGAATTTTTTCAATAATATTAAAATCTACTGATTTCTTATGTTTATTATTTAATAATTCAATATTAATCTGTTTTTTAAATAAATTATTAGTTTTGAATAGTAAAAGATTTGCAATTAAATTAACATTTTTTATTCCATTTATACGTTGATTAGATTTATAGAAATAAAGAGCTGTTGATTCTAACTTAAATTTTGATACCGAGTCACTTATTTGGTTATCTAATGGTGATGACGGAGCGACATACGGGAATTCATAGATTTGAATTGGTCGAACTAACAAACGATCATGGTTTTTCCCACCCAGACATTCACAAAATGATAAATTTTGAATCTCAACATTTGAAAATAAAGCTTCACCTGGATAATAAACTTTCTTCTCAACTTTTTTTAATTTTTTTCCTTTATAAACTAAGCCTGATTTGATTGAGATTATTTGTGTATTATTGCCTTTAGGGGTAATACTAACAATCCCAGAAGTTTTTGAAAATAAATTTGGAATAAGCTCAAATCCCTTTGAAATAAAATCACCATCTTCAATAAACAAAATATTTTGTTCACACTTTATTTTATGAACTTCCTCTCCTAACCAAATCATTGTCCGAGATTTAACAACGGGTTTTCTAGTATTAGAATTTCGTTTTAAGAATTTATCAAGGAACTTTCTAAATTTCGATTCAATATTTTCTAGTTTCTTTAGCTTACGATTCGCATTTAATAACGTTCGTTGAGTACGAAGTAATTTACGTGGGGCATCTTCTTCTTTCCGTTTTGCTTTATCTAACTTACGTTGAATAATTGGATAAACTTTATTAGTTTCTTCTGTTTTTGATAAACCTTTAGTTAAAAAATCAATATCGGATTCAGCTTTTTTAATATCCCAACGTGCTTTCTCAATACTTGTCCCAGAACGTGCAATTGTAGTTTCTGCTCGTTGATATTCTTGGTTTAATTCTAGAAGTTCATCTTCATATGAGAACAGACTATAATTATTCTTTTGGAATGAAATTGCGGTTGTTTTTTGAGTATTTCTTAAACTATTACGAAAATCATAATATAAAATACCTCCGGTCATTGTTAAGAATGAATTGGTAATTAACGTACCTAATTTTTCATTCCGAGTTAATTGTAAGCAATTCTTTGAAGAATGCTTTGTAATAGTTAAGCAATATTTTTTGTCACCCAATGTTAATAAATAATTCTTATATTTAGTTGATGAACTAAATTTTTCTAGTTTTGAATTTTTTAAAGAATACTTATTATGACTAACTTTAATTAATCCTTCATATAAACTTTTTTTATTATTTACAAATGTTACAAATCCACTGTAATGATTAATTAACTTTGTTCGAAATACGTAACTAAACGGATTTAATTTATGATCCGGATAAAAATTAATAAACGAATTTAAAGGACTATTATACAATTGACCTGATAAGATCCAAATTAACTTATTATGATTTAGTAAATTAATTTTTTGCTTTAATTTGGGGATAAAAATTTCTCCACATGTATCACTTAAAATTGTTTTAACTTCTGTTTTAACTTGCTTATTTGTATTGATAACTTCACCAATAACCGTATCCTTTGAAATATATTGGTTATTTTTTGGGAATAAAATTGTATTGCGTAAGATATCAAGTTTTACTAGTTCTTCGTTTTTATTCGCTGGGATTAAAACTAGAGAACCAGCATTTTTTGTTACAAGAACATCTTCTCCTCGATTTGTTCGTAGAACAACTGTCTTTAATCGTTTATAGAATTGAATAATTCCATTAATTGGGCTAATGATCTGTTGACGAGCTTCTGAAGTAAAAATACCACCAGTATGGAACGTTCTCATTGTTAACTGTGTACCAGGCTCACCAATTGACTGACCAGCTAAAATACCAACAGCTTCCCCAATATCTACAAGATTTTCATTGGCTAAATCCCACCCATAACATTTTTGACAAATCGCACGATATAATTGACATGTTAATGGAGAACGAACAGAATATTCTGAAATTTTCTTATCTTTAAAAATTTGAATTAATTCTGGCGTTATTTGTGTATCTTGTTTTACAAGTAACTCAGAAGTTTGAGGATCATAAATTGGTTTATTTAAAACTCGTCCTAAAATTTTGTCATAGATATCCTGTTCTTTTACGAAATTTTTTCGTGAGAATACAAATGAATGGGTTGTGCCACAATCCTTTTCACGAATTAGAATATCTTGTGAAACATCAATTAAACGACGTGTTAAATAACCTGAGTTTGCTGTTTTTAAGGCAGTATCGACAATCCCTTTACGTGCGCCATAGCCTGACATTAAATAATCTGTGATTGTTAATCCTTCACGAAAATTTTTCTTAATTGGTAAATTCATAATTTGACCACTTGGATCAGACATTAACCCTCGCATCCCAACTAACTGTCGAACTTGTGATAAGTTTCCACGTGCTCCTGAAAAAGCCATAATATACACTGAATTTAGTGGATCATAGTTTTTGAAATAATAAACGATTTGGTTTTTTAAGGATTCACTTGTCAAACTCCAGGTATCAATGATTTTTTGAAATCGTTCAACATCAGTGATTTTACCTTTTAAAAAGATCTTTTCCGAGTTATGAATTTCTTGATTGGCTTTTTCAAGCATGACACTTTTTACAAATGGAATTTTCAAATCTTCAATACTGATCGAAATTCCAGCATGACTAGCATATTTAAAACCTAAATATTTTAATTCATCAGCTAGTAAACAAGCTTGCATAGAATCATAACTTGTAAAACTCCACGCCAATAATTGACGTAGTTGTTTTTTATCAATTAAAGTATTTTGATAGGTGTAAGTTTTCATAAAATATAGTTAATAGGTTATCTTTGAATTATAAAAAATTTAAGGTTTTCTGAATTGTATAATTTAAAATAACGCGACCAGTTGTTGTTTGTAAGTATTGAGTAATTACTTCACCATTTGCATCTTTTCGAATCTGTAAATTTTCATAATATTCGATCACACTATTATCTGGTAATACTACTTTATTTTGTAAATTTTTCATATCATATTCGTCATCATTATGTCGAACCCAAATTGATGTATGAATTTCAAGTTTATCTTGATTATAAGCCAAAATCACATCTTCTAAATTGGCAAAATAGTAGTTTGACCCTAATAATCCTTTAATATTAGTTGCAGTTAAATAATAACACCCAAGAACCATATCTTGACTTGGCATAATAATTGGTTCACCATTAGCAGGAGATAAAAAATTATAAGGTGCTAACATTAGCATATAACACTCTGCCTGAGCTTCTGGTGATAGTGGAATATGTACTGCCATTTGGTCACCATCAAAATCCGCATTAAAAGCCGAACAAACTAATGGATGTAATTTAATAGCACGACCTTTTACAAGAATGGGTTCAAATGCTTGAATACCTAAACGATGTAATGTGGGTGCACGATTTAAAAAAATTGGGTGGTTTTTCAGAATCTGTTCTAAAACAGGTTTAATAATTAATTCATCATATTGAATTAAATTCTTAGCAATTTTAATATTATTCGCTAAACCTTGGTTAATTAACTCCCGAATTACAAAAGGTTGGAATAGCTCAATTGCCATCTCATAAGGTAAACCACATTGATTTAATTTTAATGTTGGGCCTACTACAATTACTGATCGTCCTGAATAATCTACACGTTTTCCTAATAAATTTTGTCGGAAACGACCATGTTTTCCTTTAATGATATCCGATAAAGATTTTAACGGACGATTATTTGCACTTAAAGCAATTTTCCCTCGTTTTCCGTTATCAATTAAAGTATCTACAGCTTCCTGTAGTAAGCGTTTTTCATTTCGAATGATTAATTGAGGAGCATCAATCTCTAATAATCGAAGTAATCGATTATTTCGTGTAATAATTCGTCTATAAAGTTCATTTAAATCTGAAGTTGCAAATCGGCCACCTTCTAATTGAATCATAGGACGTAAAGCTGGTGGAATAATTGGTAAAATCGATAAAATCATCCATGATGGTTGTGAAGCCGTTCCAATTAAATTTTCTAAGATTCGAATCCTTTTAATAGCTTTTTCACGTATTTTATATAATCGATGTTGCTCCCATTTTCTAAACCAATGAGATGCCGAATACAATGGTTCTTCCTTGTTTAATACTTTTGTACAAACTAAAACAAAGCAACGAGTTCGGAAAATTTCTGATTCAAGATTTAGTTTCTCTAATTCTCGTTTTATTAAGGGTGCCCCAATTAAAAAACTCGGAGTCGCTTTTAATAAATATTTTGGGGTATGTTGACGTCGGTTTTGAGGTTTTGGATAAGGTTTTAATGGATAATTACTTCGACCTAATTCTCGACTTCGACGATATTGTTGTAAATCCCAATGTAACCCATAAAATGATATTTCATCTTCTGCAATAAAATAAGTTAGCGAGGCAAGCTTAATACGTTTAATACGTTCATCCCATAAACTAATAATTGTAGAAGGGGTTAACTTTAACCCATTTGAATTCCAGGAATAATCAAAATTGGGAAGTTTCAATTTATTTTCAAATTTTTCAGACTGACTTGTATAGCTAGTATTTAAACGCTTTTCAAATTCCTCAACTTCTAAAAGAAGTGCCATAAAGTTTGGTCGACTATTAATGTACCAAACATGTGTTACAGGATAGACTAAATTAATGTATCCCATTCTATGTCGACGAACACGTGATTCTGTTAATTCAACACCACAGCGCTCACAAATTAACCCTTCATATCGAACACGCTTATATTTACCACAAGCACATTCGAGACTTTTACTTGGACCAAAAATACGTTCACAAAATAAACCATCCATTTCGGGTTTAAAAGTCCGATAATTGATGGTTTCAGATTTTTGAACCTCCCCGACAAATTGCCCATTTGGCAATTTGCGGTTAGACCATTGTAAAATTCGAAATGGTGATGCTAATTTAATCTTAATATAATTAAATTCTTTTACAAAGTTTTTCATAATTTTTAAAATGAAATATCATTTATATTTGAAGTAGGTAAGAAAGTTTTAGAAAGAGCGTTATATTTTTCAACTAAATTAACTTCAGTTTCATATTTTTTAGATGAACTAAACTTCTTAATTTTATAAGTACTCATATCTAAACCAATAGAACGTAATTCTTGTAATAATACTTTAAACGATTCTGGAATTCCAAATTGAGGAATTTGTTGTCCTTTTACAATCGCATTTAGTGTTTCATTTCGACCTTGCATATCATCAGATTTGATTGTCAAAATTTCTTTTAGTGTAAAAGCTGCACCAAATCCTTCTAAAGCCCATACTTCCATTTCTCCAAATCGTTGACCACCATGTTGAGCTTTACCTCGTAATGGTTGTTGGGTAATTAAAGAATATGGACCCGTCGCTCTCGAATGCATCTTATCATCTACAAGGTGGATAAGTTTTAACATATATGCATTTCCGACGGTAATTGGGTTTTCAAATTCTTTTCCTGTTCTACCATCGATTAAAACCATCTTACCTGGAGCATATGGATTAAAAATCCAACTCTTATTTTTTTTAATCGAAGCTTGACGAAGTTTCTTATTAATTAAAATCCGTGATATTTCTAAACCATACATTTCATCAAATGGTAAAATTTTGAATCGACAATTTAACTTATCACCGGCAAATCCTAATAAACATTCATATAGTTGCCCTACATTCATTCGCGACGGAACCCCCAATGGATTTAAAATAATATCAATTGGAGTACCATCTGGTAAAAATGGCATATCTTGACGTGCTAAAATTCTGGAAATAATACCTTTATTACCATGTCTTCCAGCAATTTTATCTCCAACTTGAATTTTTCGAATTTGAGCAATAAAGACATAAATTTTTTCTGATTTATAAGTTAATTTTGTCTTACGATTAAAGGTTACAGTTTCAATAACACGGCCGGATTCACCATGGGGCATTCTATAAGAATTATCTTTTACTCCTTTTGCTTTTGCTCCAAAAATAGCACGTAATAATTTTGATTCAGGTAATTGTTCGTAAGTATTTGTCGAAACAACTTTTCCAACTAAAATATCACCTGATCTAACAAAAGTTCCAACTCTTACAATTCCGTCGTCATTTAAATGTTTAACTTCAGATAATGTTAAGTTTGGAATCATTTTCATCGTTTGTTCAGAGATTTCACTATTTCGATTGATTTCAATTTTATATCGTTCAATATGAATAGATGTAAAGATATCATCATATACTAAACGTTCACTAATTAAAATTGCATCTTCGAAATTATATCCCTGCCATGGCATATAAGCAACTAATGTATTTTGTCCTAATGATAATTCACTACTTGTAATTGCTGGACCATCGCTTAAAATTTGTCCAGATTGAATTTTTTCTCCTTTCCATACAATAGGACGTTGATTAATACACGTTTGTTGATTTGAACGTAAATATTTTTGTAATTTGTAAATGACTTTTTTATTATTATTATCTTTAATTACAATTTTATTTGCGGTCACAGAATTAACAACACCAGATATATGAGCATTTAGAGTCATTCCTGAATCAATTGCAATTTGATTTTCTAAACCGGTCCCAACAATTGGTTTTTGTGGGAAAATTAATGGAACAGATTGACGTTGCATATTTGAACCCATTAATGCCCTGTTTGCATCATCATGTTCAAAGAACGGAATTAAAGAAGCTGCGACAGAAACTACTTGAATTGTAGAAATTGAAATAAAATCTACTTCCGATGGGGTTACATTAATAAAATCTTGTTTATATCGAACAGAAATAATATTTTTTATTAAATAATTATTTTTGTTAGTAGCAATATCCGCCGGAGCAATTTTATATAAATCTTCAACTTCTGCTGTTAAATAAATTGGATTTCCAGTTTTTAAAACTTTACCATTAATTACACGCCAAAATGGTGTTTCCAAAAATCCTAATTTATTTACACGTGCACATGTTGTTAAGGATGCAATTAGACCTACGTTTTGGCCTTCTGGTGTTTCAATAGGACAAATTCGTCCATAATGACTTGGATGAATATCACGAACAGAAAAACTAATATGATCACGATTTAATCCACCTGGTCCTAATCCACTAATTCGACGACGATGAGTTAATGATGATAATGGATTTGTTTGGTCTAAATATTGAGATAATTGACTTGATCCAAAAAATTCTCGAATTGTTGCATTAATAACACTAAAATTTAGTAGATAATTCGACTCGATTGTATTAGTTTGGTTTCGTAGTTTCCGAACTAATCGTTGGAAGCCAATACGGAATAAATTCTGTAATAATTCACCAATTGATCGAACTCTTTTATTTTTAAGATGATCAATATCATCCGTAACAGCTTTTGAAATTGTTAATGAAATTAATTTGTCAATAATTGCAAAAATATCTTCATATGTAATGATTTGAAGTCGATTACTAATTTTTAAGCTTAATCGATTATTCATCTTTAATCGACCAACTTTTCCTAGATTATAATAATTTGGGTCAAAGATTTGTGAAAACTCAGAAATATTTTTAAAATACTCTAGATTTGAATCAAATCGACTTATAGGTTGCTTAAAATAAGTAGAATTAACTAATAATGGTTTATTGAAATAGAAAAAATCTGAATAATATAAATTTTGGTAAATTTCTAAATCTGTTAATCCCATTTCTTTTAAAAGGATAAGAATTGGTTTTTGAGTTATTTTATCTAATTGAATAATTAGCTCTTCTTCTTGATTTTTAAGCGGATAACTATAAGCATTTAATTTAGTATTCTTTTGGAAATTAAATCGAATCCATGATCCATATTCTGGGATTAATGTCGCTGAATAGGATTCTTTATCACTGTATTTTTTATGATAGTTCGTTTTAATTTCATGATCATTATGATAAAGAAGTAATTGTGTTTTACTTTTTAGATATTTATCTCGTTTTTTTAAATAATTATCATGTCTTGCTAATTCTTCTTTTAAAACTTTTTTATCTTTTTTTAGTAAATCTTTTTCAGCCTGAATTACAAACGTTGTCGCATTATTTTTAATTAATTGATCTAAGCGTTTTGTTCGTTTACGAATATTAGTTTTATATTTATCAAATGGTGTCGGATCAATTTCATAATTTGTATGAATTTGACCAAAAAGATATTTTAATTGATCTTTTAAACTTGTTGAAAAATATAAAGTTGGTCGAAAGGACGCAAATTGCGTTAATTGATTTAAATTTGCTTCTTTTACTAGTGATTTTTGAATATTTTGTTTTAAAAATGCAAAATTTGGAACATCCAAAAACCAATTTATTAAATGTTCTGTAACTAAAACTAATTTTGAATTTAGTTGCAGTTGAACTGTTAATTGTGAATTTATAACCGTCTTTGTATACAATCGAATGATTGTTTTAATTTGATTATCAGATAACTTGATTGATTGTTGAGAATTTAATATTTTCTCAGAAACTGGAGACTTTTCAAGTGTTTGAGTAACAATTTTGTATTTGGTTAAAATTTTTAATAAAAATTGAAAATATTTTAATAAAACATCAATTGTATCAGTTGTAAAATTAATTTTGTTATTCGTTTCTGTATATTTTTGTTTCAACCATTTCAAAAATACTAAACGTATATTTGAATTCGGATTAGATTTTAGTGCTTGGGAAACAACAACATAAAATTTAAAACATTGAAAGAATGAGAATGATGATTCTTCTTTTGATTGTTTTAAAAACTCTAAAGAATAATATGAAATAGGAATTGAATTATGTTCCTGGACTTGTGAATTATAAGTTTGATTTTCCCACGTTGTAAAGATTTTTTTAACTCGTTTATTTTTTAAAAAGTCAATAATCTTATCATCGCTATCTGTAAAGTTGATTCGTGGTTGGTCTAATTGTGGTTTTGAGAAAAATAAATCAAACTCCGAAATAAATGCTTCGCCAGATGGTAAAAATGTTCGTAATTTGTGGATATCAGCTGATAGTTTACGTTTAAAATGGTTTTGAATTCTTTGATTTTTATTTTTTTCAAAATAAATACCAGGACTTCGAATAATTTGACTAACAATAACACGCTCACACCCATTAATAATAAATGTGGCATAAGTTGTCATTAGAGGTAAGGTAATAATTGGAAATTGGTTTTGATAATGAACTTGGTTTAGTACTTTATTTCGTACTTCAATAGGAATCACTAGCTGGGCGCGATAATTTCCGCTATATTTTTTGGCGATTACTAAATTATATAGAGGTTTAATTAATACGTATTCTTGACTAAAAATTAAATATTCAGTATTTTGACTAAAATCATAAATTTTTGAGAATAAAGCTAACTCTTCGGTTAAACCTTGAGTAATAAACCAACAAAAGCTTACTCGTTGCATCGCAAGGAAATCGGGTAGAGCGTTGATATAATTAATATTTTTATGCATGATTTTAATTTATGCCATAGATAATTTGTTAAAATAAGAGTATCTAACTATTCAGCGAAGACATTATTGTAAATTGAATTACAATAATGCCTGGGGTAGGAGATTTTATTATGATTCAAATAAAAATTTAATTGTGAAATAAATCCAGTCTGAGTTTTTCCACACTATTTTCCTATATGTTACTTTAACTAATAGCTGAAAGCTTACTAGCAAGTCTTGCTTTTTGTCTAGCTGCTGTATTCTTATGGAATACATTTTTTTTTGTTCCTTTATCTAAAAAACTATAAATCGAATTTAAAATTGTCTGTAATTTTTCCTTTGATTGAGGAGTTTTATCATCCAAAGTTTTTAAAAAAAGTTTTGTTAATGTTCGAACAGAAGTTTTATAATAACGGTTTTGTAAACGGTTTCTTTTGTTGGTTTCAATTCGTTTTTTCGCAGATTTATTATTAGCCATATTTTTTAAAATAAGTTATCAAGTAATATTTAAAATAAAAGTATAATATAAAATTGTAATACAATCATCAAAAAATTGGAAGGTTTTTTTCAGAAAAATTTATTAATTTATCATTAAACCTTGATAAGATGAAAATTTTTAGGCAATATAATAATTAAAATTATTAAGTTCAAATTTCTATGGCAAAAAATAAAGGCACTCGAATTTTAATTACATTAGAATGTACAGAATGTCGTTCAAATTTAAATAAGCGTTCACCTGGCGTATCTAGATATTCAACACAAAAAAACCGTCGAAATAATCCTGAAAGATTAGAATTAAAAAAATATTGTCCACATTGTAATAAACCTACTACACACAAAGAAATCAAATAAATTATGGCAAGACAAAAACAAAAATCATCACCAATTGGTTTAAACCAAAAGATTGGTTATAAAGATATTGATTTATTAACTTTATTTGTTACAGACCAAGGAAAAATTCTTCCACGTCGTGCAACAGGTGTAACTGTTCAACAACAACGAAAATTATCAAAAGCAATCAAACGCGCGCGTGTATTATCATTATTCCCATTCGTTGCGTCAGATCCAATTTAAAATCTCTTGAGTTATTATTATAAAAAATAATAACTCACTCTAATTTTTGTTTAATTTATAAGGAGAAATTTACTTTATGGGAAATTTTATTGATAAAACATTTACAGTAATTGCTGATATACTATTAAAAGTTTTACCTGCGAGTAAACAGGAAAAACAAGCTTTTTCTTATTATCGAGCAGGTATGTCAGCTCAAGGAAAAGGACGTTATGCCGAGGCATTACGAAATTATTATGAAGCACTACAAGTAGAAGAAGATCCATACGATCGTAGTTATACGTTATATAATATCGGATTAATTTATGGAAATACCGGTAAATATACTCAAGCCTTAGAATTTTACCATCAAGCGTTAGCCTTAAACTCAAATCTTCCACAAGCGTTAAATAATATTGCAGTAATATATCATTCTCAAGCTTTGCGTGCCCAAACATTTGACGATGATGAATATATTGATTTATCAAAAGAATTATTTGATAAAGCCGCAGAATATTGGATCCAAGCATTAAAACTAGCTCCGGATAATTACCCAGGAGCCCGAAATTGGTTAAAAGTGACAGGTCGATTTATGGATTCTTAGTTTTATAAAAGAGATACTTTTGACCTAGCATTGCATTATATAATCCTGTCAAATTTGCTGTATAATAAATACTAATTAGTAATAGTTCAAAATTATTTAAGACTATCCTTAAACATTTGAAAGTATATTTATTCGAAGATATTTTAATATGTTAAATCAAAATGGTAAAAACTAATTTAAATAAAGGTTTCGTTACTCAAATTATTGGTCCTGTATTAGATATTGCATTCACTGATGGCAATTTACCTCCTATTTATAGCGCACTTAAAATCGAATTAGCTGATGGAAGCTCAACAATTGTTGAAGTACAACAATTATTAGGTGATAATCAAGTTCGTGCGGTTTCAATGCGTTCAACAGATGGTTTAAAACGTGGTGTAGAAGCAATTGATTTAGGTTCTCCTATTAGTGTACCTGTTGGTGCTGTAACATTAGGTCGTATTTTCAACGTAATCGGTGAGCCGGTTGATGAGCAGGGAGATGTTTCATTTGATGAAACATTACCAATTCACAGAGATGCACCAGCATTTACAGAATTAGAAACTAAACCATCAATTTTTGAAACTGGTATCAAAGTAGTAGATTTATTAGCACCATACCGTCGTGGTGGTAAAATTGGTTTATTTGGTGGTGCCGGTGTTGGTAAAACTGTTTTAATTATGGAATTAATTAACAATATTGCCAAAGCTCACGGTGGAGTATCAGTATTTGGTGGTGTAGGTGAACGTACTCGTGAAGGGAATGATTTATATGAAGAGATGAAAGAATCTGGTGTAATTAATGAAACTAACTTCCCAGAATCAAAAGTAGCTCTAGTATATGGTCAAATGAATGAACCTCCAGGAGCACGTATGCGTGTAGGTTTAACAGCTTTAACAATGGCGGAATACTTCCGTGATGTAAACAAGCAAGATGTTTTATTATTTATTGATAATATCTTCCGTTTCACACAAGCTGGTTCTGAAGTATCTGCTTTATTAGGTCGTATGCCATCAGCAGTAGGTTACCAACCAACATTAGCAACTGAAATGGGTGCATTACAAGAGCGTATTACATCAACAACACAAGGTTCAATTACATCTATTCAAGCTGTTTATGTACCAGCTGATGATTTAACAGATCCAGCGCCAGCAACAACATTTGCTCATTTAGATGCAACAACAGTATTATCTCGTAATTTAGCTGCAAAAGGTATTTACCCAGCGGTAGATCCATTAGATTCAACATCAACAATGCTACAACCAGGTATTGTAAGTGATGTTCACTATGAAATTGCAGAAACAGTAAAAGAAACATTACAACGTTACAAAGAATTACAAGATATTATTGCGATTCTAGGTATTGACGAATTATCAGAAGAAGATCGTTTAACTGTTGCACGTGCACGTAAAGTTGAAAGATTCTTATCACAACCATTCTTCGTTGCTGAAATCTTCACAGGTTCACCAGGTAAATACGTAAGCTTAGAAGATACAATCAAAGGCTTCACGATGGTTTTAAACGGTGAATTAGATGATTTACCAGAACAATCATTCTACCTTGTAGGAAATATTGACGAAGCAATCGAAAAAGCAGAAACTCTAAAATAAGGAGTCAAATATATGGTTATGAACATCCGTGTCCTTACCCCAGACAGAGTCATTTGTTCAACAACAGCAGATGAAGTAGTTTTACCTGGCTTAACTGGACAAGTAGGCGTATTAGATGGTCATGCTGCATTAATTACTGCATTAGATACAGGTCTATTAAGAATCAAATTAGATGATAAATGGACGCCTATCATTTTATGTGGTGGATTAGCAGAAATTGATCGAAATCGTGTCACAGTTTTAGTAAACGATGTTGAAGAACTTATTGATATCGAATTAAGTGAAGCAACAAAAGAATTAGAAAAAGCAACACTTGCTGTTGAAGAAGCCGAAACTGATAAAGGTTTATTAGATGCGTCTGTTGAATTAAAAAAAGCAACAGCTAAATTAGAGGCTATGAATTATTTATCATAAATAATCTTCCTATATTTTACAAACTATAATTTTATTTATAGTTTGTAAAATTGATAAACAATATAAATTCTCAAATAGTATAAATTTATCTTTCTATATGCCAACCAATTCTAATTTTAATTTTACAAATAATTCAGTGGTGACATTAGAATTACCTTTTTCAGAGCATGTAGAAGAATTACGACAACGTCTATTTTTAATCGTTGGTGTCATTCTACTATTTACATGTTTTGCATTTGTGGAAGTAAAAAGTCTAGTTAAAATTTTAGAACTTCCAATCAATAACGTGAAATTTTTTCAACTATCACCGGGAGAATATTTTATTTCAACAGTAAAAATCTCATTTTATACGGGCTTACTTTTTTCAAGTCCAGTTGCCATCGGTCAATTAATTTTATTTTTATTACCAGGTTTAACAAAAAAAGAGACAAAAATTATTCTTCCATTATTAATAAGTTCGTTAGTTTTATTTGGTTTAGGGTTAGCTTTCTCATATTATACGTTAGTTCCAGCCGCATTAAACTTTTTCTTAAATTATAGTGAAGAAGTTCTTGAACCATTTTGGTCATTTGACCAATACTTTGAATTTATTCTTGTTTTATTTTACAGTACAGGATTAGCATTTCAGATTCCTATTATTCAAATTTTAGTAGGCTTACTAAATATTGTTTCTCCAAAACAAATGTTAGGTGCTTGGCGTTATGTCATATTGATTTCAACAATTCTGGGAGCAATTTTAACACCTTCAACTGATCCATTAACACAATTATTATTATCGTTTGCGATAGTATTATTGTATATTTCTGGTTTAGGAATCTTGTTTTTAATAAAAAATTAACTTATATATAGAATATTTATACTTAACAAGTATTTAAATTATGGCAACTAACAAGTTTTTTAAAAGTCTTTTATTTGCTTCAACGATTGCTGTAAGTGTTTTTGGATCATACGTTCCAGATTCAGTAGCATATCCAGTTTTTGCACAGCAAAATTATTCAAATCCTCGTGCAGCAAATGGAAAATTAGCTTGTGCGAATTGTCATTTAAATCAAAAAGCAATTGAAATTGAAGCACCACAAGCAGTTTTACCAAATTCAGTTTTTGAAGTAGAAATCAAAGTACCATACGATACAAGTAAGAAACAAATTGGTGCAAACGGAAAACCAGCTGACTTAAATGTTGGTGGTATCTTAATTTTACCGAAAGGTTTTAAATTAGCATCAAAACAACAAATTTCACCAGAAATTAAAGCAAAAAATAAAGGTGTATTTATTTCACCTTACAGCACTGAATTAGATAATATGTTTGTTGTAGGACCGATTGCCGGTAAAAAACACCAAGAATTAATCTTCCCAGTTGTTGCTCCGGATCCAGAAAAAGATTCAGATGTGAAATACTTAACATACCCATTCTACGCAGGTGGTAACCGTGGTCGTGGTCAAGTTTACCCAACTGGTGAGAAGAGTAATGTAAACGTTTTTGGTGCAACACAAGCAGGTCAAATTACTGCTATTACTGCTTCAGAAAAAGGTGAGTCAATGGTTGAAATCGTAAGTGCAAGCGGTGTGAAAACATCACAAGCGGTTCCAAAAGGATTAGAATTAGTTGTGAAAGCAGGTGATATCGTAACAGTAGACCAAGACTTAAATGTTAATCCAAATGCAGGTGGATTTGGTCAAGAAGAATCGGAAATTGTTTTACAAGACCCAATTCGTATTATCGGCTACCTTGTTTTCTGTTTCTTTGTTCTACTAACTCAAATCTTATTAGTTTTAAAGAAAAAACAATTCGAAAAAGTACAAGCTGCGGAACTTAATTTCTAAATCTTTTTTTAGAGCCAAAGAAGAAAATTTATTTTTCTCTATTAGAGTCAAAAAAATTTTATATACCGTGGTAATTTATTCTTTATACATTAAAAAGAGGTCCATTCTTCTAAGTGGACTTCTTTTTAATCTATCGGATTTAGAAGCTCTTAAAATAGTCGATTTGAATAAACATTATCAATTTAGATTAGAGAAGGTACAAAATTAAATTTTGAAAGTTAGCATTGACAATTTTAATCAAACTATGCTAATATCATGTTAGATCATTAAAAGCAAATACTTTCAATTAAATTTAATTGAATATTCAACATAAACCTTATGTTATTTTGCGCGGAGTAGAGCAGTCTGGTTAGCTCGTTGGGCTCATAACCCGAAGGTCAGTGGTTCAAATCCATTCTCCGCTAGAAGCTAATAGTTTTAATTGTGATAATTTTAATAAAAAATTTTTTTTTAGATTAAAATTGTATATTAAACATTAAACATTTATAAAGTTTTACAGATGACATTAAACTTACAAACACCTTTCCCAACCTTTGGTGGAAGCACAGGAGGTTGGTTACGCTCAGCGGAAGTTGAAGAAAAATATGCTATCACTTGGACGAGTTCAAAAGAGCAAATCTTTGAAATGCCAACGGGTGGTGCAGCAATTATGCGTAGTGGAGAGAATTTATTGTATTTAGCACGTAAAGAACAGTGTTTAGCATTAGGTACTCAATTAAGAACGTTTAAAATTAATGATTACAAAATTTATCGAATTTTCCCAAGTGGCGAAGTTCAATATTTACATCCAAAAGATGGTGTTTTCCCTGAAAAGGTAAACCCAGGACGAGTAGCAGTAAACACTCGTACTTTCTCAATTGGTAAAAATCCAAACCCCGCTCAAATTAAATTTAGTGGGACAGCTACATACGATACTTAATAAAATTAAGATTAGTTTTATAACTAATCTTTTTGGCGAGATGGCAGAGTTGGTCGATTGCGTCTGATTTGAAATCAGATGAATCTTTACGGGTTCCGTGGGTTCGAATCCCACTCTCGCCTTTATTTAAAAGTTTGCTTAATAGTGTAAAAGAATGTGAAAATTATCTTATGAGTAAAGTTTACGATTGGTTTGAGGAACGTTTAGAGGTTCAAGCAATTGCTGATGATATTTCTAGTAAATATGTTCCACCGCATGTAAATATCTTTTATTGTTTTGGTGGTCTTGTTCTTACTTGTTTTTTAATTCAAGTTGCAACTGGCTTTGCAATGACTTTCTATTACCGACCTAGTGTAGTAGATGCATTTGCATCAGTAGAATACATTATGACGAGTGTAAATTTTGGTTGGTTAATCCGTTCAATGCACCGTTGGTCAGCTAGTATGATGGTATTAATGTTAGTATTACATGTATTCCGTGTATATTTAACTGGTGGTTTTAAAAAACCACGTGAATTAACGTGGGTAACTGGTGTTATTTTATCAGTTGTAACTGTTTCATTTGGTGTAACAGGATATTCATTACCATGGGATCAAGTAGGATTCTGGGCTTGTAAAATTGTAACAGGTGTACCAGCAGCTGTACCAGTAGTTGGACCACCATTAGTATTAGTTTTACGTGGTGGTGAAAGTGTAGGTCAAGCTACATTAACACGATTCTATAGTGCACATACATTTGTTTTACCTGTTGCAGCAGCAGTATTAATGCTGACTCATTTCTTAATGATTCGTAAACAAGGTATTTCAGGTCCGTTATAATTTTTTAAAAATCTAATAATTTAAATATTAAAAACTATTATGTCAGTAATTAAAAAACCAGATTTAACCGATCCAAAATTAAGAGCAAAATTAGCAAAAGGAATGGGTCATAACTATTATGGTGAGCCAGCATGGCCAAATGATATTTTATATATCTTCCCATTAACAATGTTAGGTATGTTTGCATGTTGTGCAGGTTTAGCAGTTTTAGCGCCAACTCAGATGGGTGAACCTGCAGATCCATTCAACACACCATTAGAAATTTTACCAGAATGGTATTTCTTCCCAACATTTAATTTATTACGTGTATTACCAAATAAATTATTAGGTGTATTAGCGATGGCTGCTGTTCCAGCTGGTCTTATCACAGTACCATTTATTGAGAATGTTAATAAATTCCAAAACCCATTCCGTCGTCCAATTGCTAGTTTAACATTTATTTTAGGTTTCTTTACAGCAGTTTGGTTAGGTATCGGTGCATGTTTACCAATTGATAAAGCAGTTTCATTAGGTTTCTGGTAAACTGTTATTTCACTGAGTTTGTTTTATTTTCAAATAAATATGTTATAATTATAAATGAATAATTATAACATATTTTCAATATCATTTCAATTTTGAGGTTGCACCTCGATTGAAAATTCTAAGGTTTAGAATTCATTAAATAAATAGTAACAAATCTTTTAAAGAGTTTTCTTTAAGATTCTCAAAAGTTTTCTAAAAAATTTTTCTATTTTTTAGAAAAACTTGATACAATGTATATTGTAGTTAATTTTACTATTTTTAATTTTATTACTATTAAAAAAAAGGAAATTTTAGAAATGACACCTTCATTAGCAAATTTTGTATCTAGTTTAGTTGCGGGCGCAGCAGTTGTAATCGTTATCGGAGTTGCCTTAGCAATTATTAGTAAAAGTGATAAAGTTACACGAGCATAATAGTCTAAAAATTTAGACATATTTGGTTATACTCTTTTTAGTTAATTTTATCTTATGATCTATTAAAAATAAATATTTTATGATAAATGTTAGTTTTGGTCCAAATATTTTCTTAGGTATTATTGTAAGTGTTGGAGTTCTAATTTTGTATTCTCTGAGAAATGTTAAACCAGAAATTGCCCGTGATGAAGATATTTTTTTTTCCACAATGGGTCTTCTTTACAGTTGTATTCTAATGGTCCATGGGTGGCGATTAGACCCAATTCTATTATTTAGTCAAGTTTTAATAGTTGTAACTGTTTTAGTTGCCGGTTGGGAAAACATTCGTTTACGAGGTTTAATAGCTAATTTAGCAAAATCAAAAAAGAAAAATAAAAATCAAAGTTAACTCTAAACGAAACTTTTTAAAAATCTTGGTTTCAAGTTTGTAAACAATTTTTTTTAACTTATGCTTAAAAAGTATTCACAGATCGTTTCAATTTTATTTGTTGGTATTTTTGGTATTTTTGTAACAACAGCATCAGCAATTGATTTAGATGAAGCAACACGTACAGTTGTTAAAGATAGTAAAGGTACAACAGTTGTTTTAACTCCAGAACAAGTAAAACGTGGTAAACGTCTATTTAATGCAACATGTGGTGCATGTCATACAGGTGGTATTACAAAAACAAACCCGAATGTTGGTTTAGATCCAGAAGCTTTAAGTTTAGCAACACCTCGTCGTGATAGTATTGAAGGGTTAGTAGATTTCTTAAAAAATCCAACATCATATGATGGACAAGAATCAATTGCAGAAGTACACCCAAGTATTAAGAGTGCAGATATTTACCCACGTATGCGTTCGGTAACAGATGAAGATTTAACAGCAATCTCTGGTCACATTTTATTACAACCAAAAATCGTTACAGAAAAATGGGGTGGTGGTAAAATCTACTTCTAATTGTTTTTAAAAATTTCAAAAAGACTTATTCTTTTTGAAATTTTTACATAATTTCTATTTTACAAAAATTAAAAATATTTTTAAAATAAAAGCATGTAGCTCAGGGGATAGAGCATCAGATTCCGATTCTGAAAGTCAAGGGTTCGATTCCCTTCATGCTTATGAGTTAAATTTTGTATCAATCTAATTTATTCACTAGAATAAAAAGGTTCACCTTTTTCTAAGTTTATAGTTATTAGATAGAAACCATGGGGCTGCTTTGGTTTCGACATTTAAGTTTTATTAATATATGAATCAAGTCGAAGTTTATATTCTTCGAAAAAAAAATATACAAATTTCAAATAAATGCTAAAAATTTAATTTTATCAGTTTCAACTTTCATCAATTCAATTTGTAAAGTTAACCAGTCAAATTCATTACGATTTGCTGTGTAAAAATTGTATTTCTTTCTCATTTTATCACTATATCTAGACGTTTTTCGTCTAATAGTTTAGAATAACTTAAAATTATATCCTGTTCTTTAGAACTATGCTTGTGATAAAAGTATATTAAAAAGTTTAAATGGACGTGGGTTCAATTCCCATCAGCTCCAGTTTTTGCATTCGTGGCCGAGTGGTTGAAGGCACCGGACTCATAATCCGTTTTCCTCTGGAACATCACTGGTTCGAACCCAGTCGAATGCATTCAAAGAATTTAAATATTGTTTTTTTTCAAATGTGATTGTAAACTTGTTTATAACAAATAATCAAATGTAATAATTTAAACGTATGGCTAAATTAAATGTTCAACAAATAGTAAATGGGGTAGAAGCCCAGTTTCTAAAGAAGGAATTACCACCTGTACGAATTGGAGATAATGTAAAAGTTGGTGTTAAAATTATTGAAGGAAACAAAGAACGAGTTCAATTCTATGAAGGAACGGTTATTGCAAAAAAAAATAGTTCTATTAATACTACAATTACAGTACGAAAAATTTTACAAGGTATTGGAATTGAGAGAATTTTTTTACTTCATTCACCAAAAATTGACTCAATTGAGATTTTACGTTCTTCAAAAGTAAGACGTTCAAAATTATATTATTTAAGAAACTTAAAAGGAAAAGCAAGTCGTTTAAAACAAACATTTAAGTAAAAAAAATTTACATCTATTGGATTTTAGTGGTATAATATAAATTACAGAAGTCATAGTAGAATATTTTTACTTTGTACTTTTTATCTCTATTTAATATAAGGAGTTATTATGGCAGAATATAGCGTAAAATTTGTATCAGAAGAGCACGATATTGATATGACAGTTACATGTGCTGAAGATGTATTTGTTTTAGATGCAGCAGAAGATAATGGACTTGAGTTACCATACTCTTGTCGTGCAGGTGCATGTTCAACATGTGCTGGTATTGTAAAAGAAGGTGAAATCGATCAATCAGAACAATCATTCTTAGATGAAGATCAAGTAGGTGCAGGTTTTGTATTAACATGTATCGCTTACCCTAAATCAGACTGTACAATTTCTGTACACGAAGAAGATAACTTATACTAATTAACGAAATTTTACTAAACTAATAATTCAGTTAGATAAGTTTGATTAATAGACACTTTCCCTCCCAAATGAGGTAGATGTCTATTAATCAAATACTTTATTCATTGTATTGACATTTTATTAACTTTTCTCTATAATCATATTATAACTATATAAACAAATGGGTGATTAACTCAGCGGTAGAGTGTCTGCCTTACAAGCAGAAGGTCACAGGTTCAAATCCTGTATCACCCATAGAAATTAAACAAAGGGCCTATCGTCTAATGGATTAGGACAGAAAACTTCTAATTTTCCAATGTAGGTTCGATTCCTACTGGGCCTAATAGGTAGTTATCGAAATAGCTTTTAAATAAAGATTAAGTGGTTAAAGTTTTTTCTGATTTTCTTTTAGAAATATTCTTATCAATTTAGTATTGACAAATAAACAGGAATAAAATATAATCTGATTTACAATCAACTGTAAAGGATAATCATATTTAACTTAAATATAAACTAATAGAAGTTTCAAGTTTTTAAAAAACAACTTCAATAGTATCTGCTGGTGTAGCTCAATGGTAGAGCAACGGTTTTGTAATCCGTAGGTTGGGGGTTCAAATCCCTTCACTAGCTTTTTTCAAAAATAATATTAATAAAAAATAATTAAACTTAGAATTAATTAATAGATTTTAAATTAAATCCATTTCCTAAATTTTTTTAATCCATTCTATATTTAAATGAAAGTTTAGAAAAATAGGTAAAATTAACATCTTATTCTTTTTCTAAACTTTAATGATTAACGAATTTAAAACGAATAATGGAGGTTTATAAGTTAAACGTCAAATTGACTTCCACGTCTGTATTGTAAAAATGCAGCAACAAAAAGACCCATTGCTGTAACCGTAATCATTCCTAAAACTATTCCAGATAATAAAGGTTCTACCATAATATTTTTATTTTTATTATAAACGTACGTATATCTATTTTTAGAATAGTATTATACAGTGAGTAAACTAATTTATAAGCTTAAAATTAAATTATCTAAATCCAATTGCCGCTTGCCATACAAAGGCTAATAGTAAGAAGAAAACTGGAATAATTGGCAATACGTCAACGATTGGACTAAAAATAACGTATGCTTCTGGTAAACGAGATAATAATAAAGTTTCCATAAATAATAATATATCTTTAAAGTTTTTTTAAGGCTAATTAAAGTATTAGATTTAATAGTAATGATTTTACTATAAAATCAAAGAAATTTTTATTTATATTGAGATGTAATTTTCTTAAATCGGTATTCTAATTTTTTTCCCAAAATTAGTTAAGGATAGACTTATCCATAGGGCTAAAAAACTAGCTAAATTTAATAAATTATTTTGTTTCTTTTTTTACTTTTAACGTACAATACTATGCTAGGTTAGAGAGTTTAGAATAAAAACTTATATAAGCGTTTATTCTTTCAATAATTAAATTAAAGGATTATTAAAATATGACCATTGCTATTGGACAAAACCAAGAACGTGGCTTATTTGACTTGATCGACGATTGGTTAAAAAAAGACCGATTTGTATTCGTTGGTTGGTCAGGTTTATTATTATTCCCTACTGCATATTTAGCAGCTGGTGGATGGTTAACAGGTACAACATTTGTAACATCATGGTATACACACGGTTTAGCAAGTTCATACCTTGAAGGATGTAACTTCTTAACTGCAGCTGTATCAACACCTGCAAACAGTATGGGTCATTCATTATTACTTTTATGGGGTCCGGAAGCACAAGGTGATTTCACTCGTTGGTGTCAAATCGGTGGTTTATGGACATTTGTAGCTTTACACGGTGCATTTGGTCTAATCGGCTTCTGTTTACGTCAATTTGAAATTGCTCGTTTAGTAGGGATTCGTCCATACAACGCAATTGCTTTCTCAGGTCCAATTGCTGTATTCGTTTCAGTATTCTTATTATACCCTTTAGGACAAGCAAGTTGGTTCTTCGCACCAAGTTTTGGTGTAGCGGCAATTTTCCGTTTCTTATTATTCTTACAAGGTTTCCATAACTGGACACTAAACCCATTCCACATGATGGGTGTTGCAGGTATCTTAGGTGGTGCATTATTATGTGCAATCCACGGTGCAACTGTAGAAAATACTTTATTTGAAGATGGTGATGCAGCAAACACATTCCGTGCCTTCACACCAACTCAATCAGAAGAAACTTACTCAATGGTTACAGCAAACCGTTTCTGGTCACAAATTTTCGGTGTAGCGTTCTCAAACAAACGTTGGTTACACTTCTTCATGTTATTTGTACCTGTAACTGGTTTATGGACTAGTGCTATTGGTATCGTAGGTTTAGCATTAAACTTACGTGCATATGATTTTGTTTCACAAGAATTACGTGCGGCAGAAGATCCAGAATTTGAAACATTCTATACAAAAAATATTTTATTAAACGAAGGTATTCGTTCGTGGATGGCTGCGCAAGATCAACCACATGAAAACTTTGTATTCCCTGAGGAGGTATTACCACGTGGAAACGCCCTTTAATAGTAGTATCGCAGGTCGCGACATCGAGTCAACAGGTTTTGCTTGGTGGAGTGGAAATGCGCGTTTAATCAATGTTTCAGGTAAATTATTAGGTGCTCACGTAGCACACGCTGGCTTAATGGTATTCTGGGCTGGTGCAATGATTTTATTTGAAGTTTCTCACTTTGTACCTGAAAAACCTTTATATGAACAAGGTTTTATTTGTATGCAACATTTAGCTACATTAGGTTACGGAATTGGCCCAGGTGGTGAAATCACTACAACTGTACCATATTTCGCAGTTGGTGTAATTCACTTAATTTCATCAGCAGTATTAGGATTTGGTGGTATCTACCACTCATTATTAGGTCCAGATACATTAGAAGAATCATTCCCATTCTTTGGTTATGATTGGCGTGATAAAAATAAAATGACAACAATCTTAGGTATTCACTTATGTCTTTTAGGTTGTGGTGCATTCTTATTAGTTGCAAAAGCAATGTACATCGGTGGTGTATATGATACTTGGGCACCAGGTGGTGGAGATGTTCGTTACATCACAACACCAACATTAAATCCAATTGTTATTTTTGGTTACGTTTTCCGTTCTCCATTCGGTGGTGACGGTTGGGTTGTTTCTGTAAACAACATGGAAGATGTTATCGGTGGTCACATTTGGGTTGGTGTTTTATGTATTACTGGTGGTATCTGGCACATCTTCACAAAACCATTCGCGTGGGCACGTCGTGCTTTCGTATGGTCTGGTGAGGCTTACCTTTCTTACAGTTTAGCTGCTATTTCTCTAATGGGTTGGACAGCAGCTTTATACGCTTGGTATAACAATACAGCATACCCAAGTGAACTTTATGGTCCAACTGGTCCAGAAGCATCACAATCACAAGCATTTACATTCTTAGTTCGTGACCAACGATTAGGTGCTAATGTTTCATCTGCACAAGGTCCAACAGGTTTAGGTAAATACTTAATGCGTTCACCAAGTGGAGAGATTATCTTTGGTGGTGAAACAATGCGTTTCTGGGATTTACGTGCACCATGGGTTGAGCCATTACGTGGTCCAAATGGTTTAGATATTAACAAAATTAAAAATGATATCCAACCATGGCAAGAACGTCGTGCAGCTGAATACATGACACACGCTCCATTAGGTTCACTTAACTCAGTAGGTGGTGTAGCTACAGAAATTAACTCAGTTAACTACGTATCACCTCGTTCATGGTTATGTTGTTCACACTTCACTTTAGCCTTCTTCTTCTTAGTAGGTCACTGGTGGCATTCTGGTCGTGCTCGTGCTGCGGCAGCTGGTTTCGAAAAAGGTATTAACCGTGCTAACGAGCCAGTATTATCAATGCGTCCTATTGATTAATAATAGATCTTTGATCAATTTAGAATCAAAAATAATTCTAAATCAATATCTTAAAATAATGAATAATAGTAATAACTATTATTCATTATTTTTTAGCAGTAATTACAATCCTTGCTTTATTCATTTATGGTTCATACTCAGGGTTAGGTTCATCATTATAATGACTACCGATGGAAGTCAATTTGGTATATAAAACTAATAAGTTTTATGTACCAAATA
>Ga0213860_10000113_pt1 | contig 30741 bp, 28 predicted proteins | sample PICome_3_FD_160118 | JGI IMG/M metagenome (GOLD analysis project Ga0213860, IMG submission 160118) | Coastal seawater microbial communities near Pivers Island, North Carolina, United States - PICO550 | ecosystem: Environmental > Aquatic > Marine > Coastal | place: USA: North Carolina...
AGATTATGATAGTCAAAACGCACAGCGTGATAACGGAATTGTTAATGGTAATGACTTGTATGAAAGTTCAGGAATGGTGAAAATCGGATATGTCAGCGGTAAAAGTCTAACTACTTCAATTGGTGGGCAACGTGTAAACCTCAGAAAAAAGTAAGAACATTAAAAAGAATGAAAACCTTTTGAGCATAACTATTGATTCCGGTTAATAGGATTGCTGAGATTGTAAAAAATAGTTTCATTTAAGATATGTTATGATTAAAACTTGCAAAAAATAGGCCATAGACTACTATTCAATAAATCTGAGTAATTGTTTTGTTAAATTTAAAATTTACTCGATGTCTTTTATTGCGTTTCTTATTTCTCCTTTACTTTTTCTAATAGTTAAAATGATTTTTGCCTGAAAAGGTGTTCTTGTTAAAACAATAATTTCGTAGTTTTTAAACTCAAAAATTTATTATTTAAAAACTAAATCTACCGGTTCCCAAAGTTCAATTTTGTTACCGTCGTTATCAAGTATCCAACCAAATTTTCCGTAATCATATTCTTCCATTTCCCCTACTATTGCGACATCTTCTTCTTTTAAAGTCACTAATAATTCTTTTAAATTTTCAACTCTATAATTAAACATAAAGTCTTTTTTTGAGGGCTCATAGTATTTGGTGTCTTCTGCAAATGGGCTCCATTGTGTAGAGCAATCATTACCTTCTTTATCTTTCCACCAAAAGGTACATCCATAGTCGTCAGTATTAAAACCTAAATGTTTTTTATACCATTCTTTAGATGCATTTGGATCTTTAGTTTTAAAGAATAATCCGCCGATTCCTGTTACTCTTTTTTTCATATCATTTTTTCTTTATTGCAGATTCATAAATATCAATCCATTCATCACATGTCATTTTCGTTGTTAATTCTCCTATCAATTCAAATGGGATTTCCTCTATCTTTTTAAATCGGATGCAACTTTTACCCATGTCTAATTTTCTAGAGGAATGCTTATGAAATTCATTAACAAACCAGTCGTGAAGTTCTTTCTTGGCATAAATACCACTGTGATATATGTTAATGGAATTTTTTTGTGAGGCAAAACTGATGAAGGGTAATGGTATTTTTGGGTCACAATGATAACCCTCTGGATAAACAGAATGAGGCACATAATAGCCTATCATTTTATAAATCATACCTTCTTCAAATCCTATAGGTAAGTTGTCATTTATTGTTTTCCGTAATTTTTTAAGTGCGTCCTGTCTATCTTCAGGAACTTGTGATATATAGGCCTCTGGTGAGTCTGCATTATATTGCATAATTAGATTGATTATGTAAACCTCTAATTTAGCAAAATTTAGCTTTGATTTTATCTACAATAGTTTGTGCGAGTTTAGTTTTACTCTCAACTGTCCAGCCAGCAACGTGTGGCGTCAATAAAACTTTATCTGAACTTATAAGTTCTTGAAATACATCTGGTACATTGTTTGATGAAAATAAATTTTCAAATGAGGCCTTTTCAAATTCTAATACATCCAAGCCTGCGCCTAATATTTTGCCTTTTTTTAAGGCCTCAACTAAATCTTTGGTAACAACACTTTTACCACGTGCAGTATTAATTAACCAAAAGGGCTTTTTAAAACCATTGATAAATTCTCTATCAACCATATTTAAGGATAGAGGAGTCTGTGGAGTATGTAAACTCAAAACATCAACTTTTTCCTTAAGTTCTTTTAAAGTTACTTGCTTACAATTTTCATCAGCAACTTCTTCTTTTATATCATAGCAAAGCACTTCAACATCAAATCCCTTAAGTTTTTTAGCAAAAGCTTTACCCATATTACCATAACCTATTAAACCAACTATCTTACCATCGAGTTCTAACCCACGATTGTCTTCTCTAAGCCATTTGCCTCGTCTTACTTCATCATCTGCTTTATTTAGTTTGTTAAAAAGTGATAATAGCATACCTAGGGCGTGTTCGCCAACAGCATTTCTGTTTCCTTCTGGTGCTGAAATAAGACAAACACCTTTTTCTTTGGCATAATCACAGTCTATATTTTCTAATCCGGCTCCCACACGACCAATAAATTTTAAGTTTGAAGCAGCATCTAAAAATGATTTATCTATCGTAAATCGACTGCGGATAACAATACCATCATACTCTGAAATTATAGCTTCAACTTCTGTTTTTGAGGATGTGTAATCTTCTATGTTTTCAAAGCCTAAATCATTGAGCTGATTTATTAGAAGATTATGGTTACTATCTATATGAAGTATTTTCAAATCTTTGGATATTCAGATTGTGTACGTTCGTGTACTACGTTCCCTGTATGTGCTGTGTTTATTTTTTCAAATAAAAGTACATGAACTTCTTCATTGTTTTTAGTGCAAGGATTGTGTTCTACACCTTTAGGCACTACAATAAATTCACCTTCATTTATAACCTCTGTTCTATCTCTAAATTGCATATAAAGTGTGCCTTTAATTACTTGGAACAATTCATCTTCATCATCATGGCTATGCCAGACAAATTCACCCTTTAATTTGGCTAAGATAACCTGCATATCATCAACTACTGCTATTTGATGCGGATGCCAGTTTTTACTGAATTTTGTGAACTTCTCTTTAATGTTTATCGCTTTCATGCATCAAAGATACAAAGAGCAGATAATTATATACCAAGAATTAATTTTGCGATCCAGAAATATAAAAGAATACCAAGGATATCATTACTTGTGGTAATAAACGGACCAGTTGCAATTGCAGGGTCTATACCTCTTTTGTCCAAAAATAAAGGCACAAAGGTTCCTATTAAACCTGCAATGATTATAACAGCTACAAGTGAAGCAGATATTGCAATTGCTTTATCAATTTCACCAATGTAAATCCAAACAAATAAAAATAAAAATGCGGCCAAAATAATACCATTTAACGTGGCCAACGACATTTCTTTTAAAAGTCTTCTGTTTATACTTCCTTTTATATCATCATTTGCAAGACCCTGTACTATAATTGCACTGGATTGTACACCAACATTTCCAGCCATTGCAGCAATTAGAGGTGTAAAGAAAAACAATATTGCATATTGGTTAAAGGCTTCTTGAAATCCCTCCATAATTACAAAGGCTCCTACACCACCAATAAGTCCTAGAAATAACCAAGGTAATCTTGCTCTAGTTAACTCAATAATGCTATCATCAGAATCTACATCTTGGGTAATACCAGCAGCCAGCTGGTAATCTTTTTCTGCTTCTTCCTTAAGAACATCAACAATATCATCAATTGTAATTCTACCTAAAAGTGTTTGTGAGTCATCAACAACTGGTATTGCCTCAAGATCATATTTGGCCATTACTTTTGCAACGTCCTCAACATCATCAATTACATTGATAAAGTCTACATTATCCTTTGCAATTTCAGAAATTTTCTGATTGTTTTTCGCAACAATTAAATCTTTTAGGGATAATCGCCCAATCAATTTTTCCTCCTTATTAACCACATAAATAGAGTGGACACGAGTTACCTCCTTAGCTTGCCCTCTAATCCGTCTTAAACAACCTGCAACAGTCCATGTTTCATAAACTTTTACAAGTTCTTTAGCCATTAAACTACCTGCAGTATCATCTTCGTATTTTAATAACTCGGTAATTTCTTCTCTATGTTCTTCATCTTCTATTTTAGAGATTACTTCTTCTTGGCGCTCTTCAGGAAGTTCTGCGATGATATCTGCGGCATCATCTGTGTCTAATTCCTCTAATTCTTCTGCAATTTCTTTTGCCGAAAGATTCTTTAGAACTTTTTCTCTTGTATCCTCATCTAACTCAGTAAGAATATCTGAAGTCGTTTCTGAGTCCAGAAGTTTAATTACATAAATGGAATCATCAAGATCTAATTCATCAAGAATTTCTGCAATATCAGCGTAGTGAAACTCATTGAGCAACTTAACAAGTTCCTTGTCGTTATTATTTTCAACAAGGATCTCAACGGTTTTAATAAGCTCATCAGTGAGCTGAAATTGTATGTTATCTTGAATTTCTTCCACTAGAATCTTCAATAAAAAACTAAAATTTCATGTTTTAGTTGTTATCATTTTCAATTAAGGTGGTTAGTTCAATAAATTCTGAAACACCTAATTGTTCTGGTCGTTGCCCAAAGATAGCATTTGCTTTTAAATTATCTGAAAGATTAAAAATTTTTAAACTATTACGCAATGTTTTTCTGCGCTGTTGAAAGCCTGTTTTAACAATTTGGAAAAATAATTTTTCGTTGCAAGGCAAGTGGTAGTCGTCTTTTCTTCTTAATAGTAAGACTCCAGAATCTACTTTTGGTGGTGGACTGAAAACAGTAGGAGGTACAGTGAATAAATATTCTGCATCGTAGAAAGCCTGTGTTAAAACCGAAAGTATACCATATACTTTAGAGCCTTCCTTAGAACAAATACGCTGAGCAACTTCCTTTTGAAACATACCTGAAAATTCAGGTATTTGATCACGCATTTCTAATGTTTTGAAGACAATCTGTGATGAAATATTGTACGGGAAGTTACCAATGATAGCAAAGGGTTTGTTTTTAAATATTTCGTTAAGATCATATTTTAAAAAGTCTCTCTCGTAGATTCTATCAGCTAGATTAAGATAATGATTCTTTAAATATTCAACAGATTCTTTATCAATTTCAATGACACGTGTTGTAATATCTTTTTTAAGTAAGTATTTTGTAAGAACTCCCATACCAGGACCAATCTCTAAAACATCTTTGTAACCTTTTAATGTCAGTGAATCAGCAATTTTTTTGGCAATATTTTCATCCCTTAAAAAATGCTGACCTAAATGTTTTTTTGCCTTAACCTGGTTTTGATTTGCCACAATTTTTAACTTAATTGAAGTTGACTGTATATTCGTCTATTATTTCTAATTCAGTTCTAAAGGCCAGCATTTTATCTGCAAACCTTTGAGATCCGTCTTTTCTTAATCTTTCTGCATCTTCTAGGTAGTATTTTTTTAATGCCTCCCTGTTGTGTGCTTTATATTGTATTGAATAAGTTTGCCCACCCATTTCTTCTTCAACCAGCACTTTTGTGAGTTTAGCTTCAGAGAACTTACCAGTTGCCAGAACTTGTGGAATATGTTCTTTAATCCACTCTAGCCATTCCAAATGCACGGAATCATCAATATTTACAGTGACGTTATAAATTATCATTGAAATTGTTTTCTAGTACAGTATTTGGCAAAAGTAAGTGATATAACCCTAATTTATAGGATCTCCTCTTAACATTCTAAATTTCTTCCTTGCGTCTATGAAGTAAATACTATCCTCGTGTTCGAAGATTATACGTTCGTAGTTAGCTTTGGCATCTTCAGGGTTTGCAAGAAACGTGTTGTAAAGTTCTGCTAAATAGTACAAGGCATCATCCATTAAAATGTCTTCTCTATAATCTTTAATAATTAAAAGATAATTGGCTTCGGCTTTATTAAAAAGCTTCTTTTTTTCATACAATTTTGCTTGTTGATATAAAGCCTGATCAATTATACTCTCTCCTTTATGTTCTGCTAGAATTTTATCTAAAATGGAGATTGCTTTGTCTGTTTTATTTTGAAATTTATACAGGTCTGACTTTGCATATAGTTTCAGAGCTGTTCTGGTGCTATCTTCATATTTGTTGTCAGAAATGAGAAGTTTAAGATCTAAAGCATCGTTAGCAATTAATTGAGAAGTAGATGATTTGAGTATTTTGAGCTGTGATTCTGCCCAGTCAAAATCACCTTTATAATAACTTGTTTTAGCAACCTTAAATCGTGCCTCTTGAGAGATAGTACTGTTTTTTAAATTCGCCTGAATTTGAGAATAAAATATCAGTGCTTCGTTAAACTTTTCTTGTAAAACGAGTACATCAGCAAGCAATAATTTTACAGTAGCTTCCTGATAGTCACTTATATTCAATTTCATACTTTTTCTGAGAAATTTTGTCGCGGCGTCAGTATCTTTTTGATAAAACGCCAGAAATTCACCATAAGCTAATTGAAGTGATAATGTTAACTCAGAAAGTCCAAATGTTTGAAATAATTCCTTGTACTTTTCCTCAATCCGATCTAGAGATTTTTTATCCTCATTTTTAGAATCTATCTGTAGAATGAACTGATGTGCGGTAAGAGCTGTACTTGGGTCTAAAGTAGTTTTTAATATGTAGTTAAAAATATCCTTTGCTGTGTCATTATCACTATCATTAAGTGCAGTGATAGCGAGTTCTAAAATACGATCTAAACTTTCAGGATTTCGTTTATATATAGCTTTTTCCTGTATAAAGGATTTAGCATAAGCTTTCTCTTGTACATATAGCCAACTTAGCATTTCATACCAATACGAACTAGGATTTTGTTGTAATTTTTTTAGGAGTTGACGTCTTAAAAAAACATTATTTTCATTGTCCTTATTTTCAGATATAAAATCACTAACAGACCGTTTTATGTTGTTAAGATAATTTGGTTTATAGTCTATATATTCAATATAGTTTTCAAACATCTTTTCAACGTCCCCTTGATCTCCATATATTCTGGCGAGTTGAATATTATAGTTTTTATCAGGAGTTAATTGCTTTGCCTTGTTGTAGATTTTTATTGCTTCGTCTAGGAGAGAGTGTTCTTCAAATTTTCTTGCAATACTATATATGTAATTCGGTTTTTCGTTTATGTAAGTAATTGCTTCTTTATAAAGTATGTGTGCTTTGTCCAGACTATCTCTGAGTTGATAATTATAACCTAGTTCTACAATAAGAGTTGGATTTCTTCTTTTAGCTAATTTTTGCACAAGGATGTCTTCCGCCATATCAAATTGCTCGAGTTGTTGGTGCGTATCTACAACTTTAAAAATATAATTATAACTATATGGTTTTTCTTTAAGTAGGTTTTGGTAAATGATTAAGGCTTTTTTAAACTCCCCTTTTTTATAATAGCTGTCTGCTAGAATTTCATTGTTTTGAGCATTTCCAAAATGAACTTCTATAAGTAACATTAATGTTAAAAGTACTTTGCGCATGCCAATCTTTTTGTAAATATAACAAATGGCTCAACCAGATATTGTAAATATTATGATAAAAAAATGCCTAAACTTAACGTTTAGGCATTTTGACCAGCAAAATAAATGTGCTATTAATCATTATTCGTTATTAAATATGATTCAGTTACTTTGTCTTGGTTTCCTAGGTATTATTTTATTAATAATTTAAGTATTACAACAAAACTTTGCTTACCATAACAACTAAAGTCACGAGTAAAACCAGTCGTTTTATATTTTTCATTTCTAGGTCAGTTATTAATTTGGCCTAATCACATGACTAAAATAAACAAAAAAACGAAGAAATACACAAAAATTCGGTAAAAAACACATTTTTTTAACATAACATGTCTTTTAGAAAGTGTTTTTCGTGCTATGAAATAAGGTCAAAACCTGTGTAGGGTACTAGTATTTCTGGGATTTTTATACCATTTTTCGTCTGACAATTTTCTAAGATTCCAGCCAAAACTCTAGGTAGTGCTAATGAACTTCCATTTAACGTATGGCATAATTCGTTTTTACCTTCATTGTTCTTAAAGCGTAATTTTAGTCGATTAGCCTGGAAAGTTTCAAAATTTGAAACAGAAGAAATTTCTAACCAGCGATCTTGTGCAGTAGAGAAAACTTCAAAATCATAAGTAAGGGCTGAGGTAAATCCTAAATCACCACCACAAAGACGTAATATTCTATAAGGTAATTTTAATTCTTTCAAAATGCCCTTAACATGTTCTACCATTCCGTCTAGTGCATGGTAAGAATTATTAGGGTGCTCCACTCTAAGAATCTCTACTTTATCAAATTGATGCAACCGGTTAAGACCTCTAACATGTGCACCATAACTACCAGCTTCTCTCCTAAAGCAGGGGGTATAGCCAGTAACACTTATAGGTAGATCACTCTCAGTTAATATTGTATTTCTGAAGATATTTGTTGCAGGAACTTCGGCCGTAGGGATCAAATATAAATTGTCTGTAGCCACATGATACATTTGCCCCTCTTTGTCTGGTAATTGACCTGTGCCAAATCCTGAAGCTTCATTTACCAAATGTGGCACTTGGTATTCAGTATATCCAGCTTCAGTATTTTTATCTAAGAAATAAGTAATTAGTGCACGCTGTAATTTTGCACCTTTACCTTTATATACAGGGAAACCGGCACCAGTAATTTTATTACCAAGCTCAAAATCAATAATGTCGTATTTCTTTGCGAGTTCCCAGTGTGGTAACGCACCATCAAATAATGTGGGTATATCACCTTCTCTATATACTTCCTCATTATCTTCATCTGTATTACCAGAAGGAACAATAGTGTTAGGAATATTTGGTATAGTATAAAGTAAGTTGTTGAGAGCTTCAACTTTACCATTTAATTCTTGTTCAAGCTCTTTGGTATCTTCCTTTAATTGCGTTGTCTTCTCTTTTAAAACATTTGCTTTCTGTACTTCACCAGATTTAAATAAAATTCCTATTTCTTTTGATATGCTATTAGATTCTGATTTAGCATTATCTAATTTAGTCTGTAAAGCTCGTCGTTCTTCATCAAATAAAATGGCATTATTAACCATCTCTGAAGCATCAATATTTCGTTTTTGCAATCGATTTATTATGTCTTCTTTATGAGCTCTTAAAAATGCAACTTGTAACATATCTGTAACTTTGAAATTATGCCGTTGGGCAGGCTAAAAAATGAAAGACAAATGTAATAAGAATTTAACCAGATAAAAACAAAACCGACCCTATTTTGAGGGCATAATCCAATCATGATGTTTGAACTGACACCATTGTTCTTTCGCCAAATCTACATTTGGATCTATGAGAAGTTTTGAAGGTTGATTATTCACTCTAATATAGGCTCTTACGTATACTTCAACAGTTTTATCTTTTTTGGCAAAATCCTCCTTGAGAATTTGAGCAAACTGCCAGATAATATCAGGTTTTGTGCTAGCACCGTTAATCTGTTTTTTAGTCAAATAGTCTTCTAATTTAATTGGCCATATTTCTGTGGTTTCAGAATCAACAACTTTATAACTGGCTTTACCGCTTTTAGCACGCAACATCATTCGCCATGATAATCTATGACCTTCTTCTGTCCAAAGTACATCATCCTGAAAAAAATGATGTCTTAATGGCAATGCAAGATGGATTAAAAAATAGATTATAAAGACACTAATTATTGCTTTACCGTATTTAGGCACAAGGACTTCATTTTCTTTATAAAGAGGTTTTTTCTTTAAAAACAAAGCTCTAATTGTTTCTGGGCTAAAAAAGAATAAACTAAAGGCTAAGGACATGTAAGGAAATATGCCAATTTGAAAAACAATTGAATTGAACAGATGAAAAAATATAGAAGCGAAAAAAGCAATTCGTCTTGTTGATTTAAATAATAATAATGGAATTATTAGACCATCAAACAAAATACCTCCATATGATATGAAATAGTGTATTGATTTTTGTTGAAGGAGTTCTCCAATAACCGGATAATTAGCTTTACCTCGCATGAGTAATTCAATTACAGACGTGTCTAGCCAATCAGGGTAAAGTTTTGCGATAGAAGCATAAGTGTACAATATAAAAAGTTGAATTACAAAAATCCACTTACACCAACTAGGCATAGAAATTTGTTTAATGGATGGTTTCAATTTAGCATCTATTGAAGCATAACGATGTGCTGGTAAAAAAACCATGAGAAAACTCAATATAAATAATAAATAATAGTGATTGTTGTAAGCTGATTTTTGCATTAAATATGTTGCCGTCCACATAATGGCAAACATTAGCATACTAAATCTATATTTATAACCAACCATTATTAACAGGCCAAAAAGACCCATTGTTATATAATAAGCATACATCCAATTACCAGGTAGTGGTTGTAGCCACTCGAAACCAATAAATGAAAATGTAAAATCGGGTTCAATTAAGGTACGTTTTACCCATCCTGTAAAAACAGCACCTACAGATTCTAGGAAACACAATAATCCAAATACAATGCGAAAAACTACAAGTCCAGAATTATCAATATGCTTAAATAAAAACTTACGCATTCATTTTTTCAATGTATTCTAGGGCACTTTTTCTGTCTTCTCTTAATTGAGATTTGAGGGCTTCAAGATTTTTAAACTTCTGTTCGTTTCGCAGTCGTTTTAAAAATTCGATTTTTAATTTATGATTATATAAATCCTCGTTATATTCAAAGAAATGAACTTCTATAGATCTTCCTTTATCATTAATTGTTGGGTTAGTGCCAATATTCATCATTCCAAACACAACCCTACTATTTAATTGACATTGTACTACATATACACCATCTTTTGGTATAAGTTTATACGATTCTTTAATTTGAATATTAGCGGTAGGGAAATCCAATTTGCGTCCTAAGCCTTTACCTTTTACAACTAGACCAGTTATAAAATAATTATAGCCTAAATAACTATTCGATAATGATACATTACCATCATTTAATGCATTTCTAATTTTAGTAGAACTGACAGTAACATCCTTAATGTCTTGGGCCGAAATTTCTTTAATTTCAAAATTGTATGTTTTCGCATATTTTTTTAGATCTTCAATATTGGCACTCCTGTTTTTCCCAAAATGATGATCATACCCTACAACTATATGTTTTGTATTTAACTCATCAATTAAAATGTCTTTTACGTATTCTTCAGCAGACAGGTTGGCAAATTCATGGGTAAATTCCTTTACAATGACCTCTGCAATACCATAAGATTTTAAAATATCAATTCGCTCATCAATTGTATTTAGTAATTTAATAGAATTGTCTTTTTGAAGCACCATTCTAGGATGAGGAAACAACGTTAAAACTATAGGTGTAAAGCCTAATTTTTTAGCAAGCTTAACTACTTTGTTTATGATTTTTTGGTGCCCAATATGGACACCATCGAAAGTGCCAATTGTTGTTACTTTTGCTATTTCTTTAACCAATCTCTTTTTTTTATGTAGACTATATAATATTCAAGTGATATTTTTAAGGTTTATTTAAAAAAGTATATTTTCGTAGGAAATTAAATTTTTACACAAACACTTATGAAAACAAAGCTACATTTTGTTTTGTCATTATCCATGTTTTTAACGGTATTTTCAATATTTGCACAGCAAAATTATTGGCAACGAACTTTAAACGTAAATGACAATATAGACCAACTTAATGACAAGCATTATCAAACTTTTAAGCTTAATATCGAAGTATTAAAGGATGAACTCAATGATGCTCCAATGAGAGGTACAACTGCCTCTATTTCTTTTGCTAAAATATATCTTCCAAATTATAAAGGTGAACTTGAACAATTTGCTGTTGTTGAAGCACCAGTTTTATCCGCAGAATTATCAGAACTGTACCCAAATATAAAAACATACTTAGGCTATAGTATTGATAACCAAAATGTAAGGGCAAGATTTAGCCTTACTCCACAAGGGCTGCAGACCATGATATCTTCACCATATCACCCAGTTAGTTTTACCGTTCCTTCATCAAATTCTAACAACACAGAATATATCAATTATTCAAGAGATGCAAGAATTGAAAACATTAAAGATTTTAGCTGTTTTACTGAAGATGAGTTTATACCATTTCAAAATAATAATCTAATTAGCAGAGATGCAAATGATCAAATATTAAGGACATTTAGAATCGCTATTTCAACAACAGCAGAATATACTGACTTTTGGGATGATGGTAATGCTGGTAATGGGAACGCAGCAGAAGACGCCCTTGCTCAGGTAGTTTCTACTTTGAACAGATCAAACGAGGTATTTGAAGTGGATATGGCAGTAACATTTACGCTGGTCACAGGTACAGACATTATTTACACTGATCCTAACACAGATCCATATAGTGGGAATTTTAATGGAGAACTGCAGAATACCTTGACAAATGTTGTAGGTGAAGAAAATTATGATATTGGTCATTTATTCAATTATGGAGGAAACAATGGTAACGCTGGTTGTATAGGATGTGTTTGCGTAGATGGTGCAAAAGGATCAGGATTTTCTTCGCATTCATTTTTAGACAATGACGGCGGACCTTATATGTCTGATTACTTCGATATAGATTATGTACCTCATGAAATAGGGCATCAAATGGGTGCTAATCATACATTTTCATTTAGTAGTGAGGGTACTGGAGTAAATGCTGAGCCTGGCAGTGGAACTACAATTATGGGTTATGCAGGTATTACAGGGCCAAACGATGTTCAAGACCATTCAGATCCGTATTTTCATTATTATAGTATTGTACAAATCCTTGGAAATTTACAAACACGTACTTGTTGGGTAGGTACAGCGATTTCGAACAGCCCTCCTGTGGCAGAGGCTGGTGAAGATCACACAATTCCTGTGGGTACAGCATTTGTTCTGCGAGCAAGTGCAACAGATGCAGATTCAGGAGATGTTTTAACATATACATGGGAGCAAATAGATAACGGTGTAACAACGTCTGGAAATTTTGGGCCAAATCTAACTTCAGGAGCTGTATGGAGGTCCAGACCCCCTAGCGCATCTCCAGACCGTTATATGCCTATTATTGAGCGTGTACTCGAGGGTGAATTAACTGAGCAATTTCCTGTTGAAACATTAGATAATTCGTCATGGGAAACCGTTTCTAACGTCTCAAGAACCTTAAACTTTGCTTTAATTGTTAGAGATAGAAGTGACGCTAATGGGACTGGCCAATCACCACAGAGTGATTTTGATACAATGACAGTAAATGTAGACGATACAGCAGGGCCATTTGTTGTAACCTCTCAAACAACAAATGTAACATGGGATGCAGGTTCAAATCAAACAGTGACTTGGGATGTTGCGGGTACAGATGGTGGTGCAGTGAATACTCCAACAGTAAATATTTTGTTATCTACAGACGGTGGGTTCACTTTTCCTTTTGAACTGGCTTTAAATGTTCCAAACGATGGTGAACATGTAGTGACGGTTCCTGTAACAGGAGGTGACTCTTCTGCGTTACGTGTAAAAGTTGAAGGGAATAATAATATTTTTTACGCAGTTAATCCAATAAATTTTTCATTACAAGAATCAGAATTTGTATTAAATGTTGATGATGCAGATGTTGATGTATGTACACCAGATGATGTAATTTACACTTTTACTTATAATACGTTTTTAGGGTTTTCTGGTGTAACAGATTTTAGTGCTACAGGACTTCCATCAGGTGTCACAGCAACATTTGTTCCAGCAAGTGCTAGTAATGACGGAACTACAGTTACTGCTACTATATCTGGTACAAGTGGATTATCAATAGGCAATTACCCAATTCAATTAAATGGTATCTCAGGGGCTATAACAAAGTCTGCTGATGTTTCTTTTTCGGTTTATGATACCAACTTTAGTGCAGTAAATTTGTTAACTCCAGCAGATGGATCAGATGATACTGAAGCTAGTAATGCACTGTTTACGTGGGATATAGATCCAAATGCGACAGCATATGAAATCGATGTGGCTACGGATGCAGGTTTCTCAAATATTATTGCAAATCAAACAGTTTCTGAAACCTCATTAACTTTGGTTACACTTGATATTGAGACCTTGTATTTTTGGAGAGTTAGAAGCATAAATGACTGTGGTCAAGGAGGATATTCTACTTCCTCATTCACTACTGCAAATATCTTTTGTACTGATTATAATTCAAATGATACCCCAATTAACATTCCCGATAACAATCCCAACGGGGCATTATCAACGATAAATATCCCTACAACATCTTTAATTACAGATATTTCTGTAACTGTTAATATTACCCATACATGGAATTCTGATTTGATTCTATCACTTATATCACCAAACGGTACAGAAGTTATTTTATCAGACCGTAATGGAGGTAATGGTGATAATTATGTGGATACGATCTTTACTTCTGAAGCCTCTACTTCGATTACTGACGGGAATTCTCCTTTTACTGGTGAGTTTCTTCCTGAGGAAGATCTAAGTACATTAATAGGAACGTTTTCTGGTGGAGATTGGCAATTAAAGGTTTCTGACAATGCTGGCCAAGATACGGGAACCATAGATAATTGGACACTTGAAATATGCGGTAGCCCCCAACTTGATCTAGATAATGATGGTGTACCTAACGAATCAGATAATTGTCCCAATGTTGCAAATACTGATCAATCTGATATTGATAATGATGGATTGGGAGATGTATGTGACGATGATATTGATGGTGATGGTATTATCAATGCAAACGATAATTGTCCTGAAACACCAAATCCAGACCAATCAGATTTCAATAATAATGGAATAGGAGATGTATGTGATATTGAGTGTGATAGCCAAACTTCAGCAGACACACCTGTCCCAATAGCAGATAATGGTGATGATGCTACTTATACTGTAACAGTAGAAATTTTTGAAATCCTAATTATAAATGATGTTAATGTAAGTGTGAATATTCCACACACTTGGGTTAACGACTTGGATTTATTTTTAACTAGTCCTACAGGTGTTGAAGTTGAATTATCAACAGGGAATGGGGCACCATTTGCACAAGACTATATCAATACCACGTTTGATATGGACGCTACTATACCGATAACAGGCGGATCGGCACCATTTACAGGTTCCTTCTTACCTGAGGGAGATTTGAATGATTTTAATGGAGACTTTTCTCCTGGTATTTGGACTTTAACAGTTACGGATACCTTCGGGGCTCTAGATGGCGGTAGTATTGAGGAATTTACGCTAGAGGTTTGTGGAACTAGGGACCCAAATGATTTAGATGGAGATACAATTGCTAATGATGATGATAATTGTCCAGAGACACCAAATACGGATCAAGCAGATTTAGATGGTGACGGTATAGGTGATGTTTGTGATCCTGACATAGACGGAGATGGCGTTCTAAATACAGTTGATAATTGTGTGACGACTCCAAATCCAGATCAAGATGATAATGATATGGATGGATTAGGAGATATTTGTGATGAAGATGATGATAACGATGGTGTATTAGATCTTAACGATAACTGTCAATTTGATGCTAATCCAGATCAAAAAGATGTTAATGGTAATGGTGTAGGGGATGCATGTGACGGTTTAATTATAAATGATATTTTAACTCCAAATGGTGATGGTATCAATGATTCATGGTTTATAATTAATGCCAATAGATTTCCAAATGCCGTCATCAAGGTTTATAATCGTTGGGGTAGGGAAGTATTTAGTACAATAGGATATAATAACGACTGGAATGGAACTTATAGTGGTGATACGCTTCCAACAGGTTCCTATTATTATCAGGTAGATCAAAATGGTGATGGTACTGTGGTATTAACAGGATGGATTTATTTAACACTTTAAGCAGAGATAACTTGAATAAAATGAAAACAATGAATTTATATAAAAATATACTGACTATAGTAGTAGCATTTCTTTTATCGGTATCAATTTATGCTCAACAAGAACCTAACTATTCAATGTATAGATATACAATGAATATTATTAACCCGGCTTATGCAGGAGCAGATGGAACAACTAACCTTACTTCTAATTTTAGAAGCCAGTGGATAAGTATTATAGGAGCACCAGAGACACAAAGCTTTTTTTATTCTAGACCGCTAGGAGAAAACATTGGAATTGGAGTATCTGTTGTGAGCGATCAAGTTTTTATAGAAAGTCAAACAGGCTTTAATATAGATTTTTCTTATAATCTAACAGTTTCTGAGACAACTGATTTATTTTTAGGACTTAAAGCAGGCGGCAGTACTTATAATATAGACCGCAACAATCTTACAAATATTGGTTTACCAGACGACCCTGCTTTAGGAAATATTGATAGTGGATTTAGACCAAATTTTGGTGCTGGGGCTTACTTAAAGCATGATAAGTATTTTATATCATTGTCCGTTCCAAGAATTTTATCTACAGAACGATTAGATGAGGCAGATGGCCGAGTTACGCAAGCTACTCAAGAAGCACATGTATATCTATCAGGGGGCTATAATTTTAGATTAAGTAACACTACAGAGTTTAGGCCTTCTACTATGATAAGGTATGTTGGCGGCTCACCGTTATCCTTGGACCTGACAGGCGCGTTTAGATTTTATAACAGATTTGAAGTAGGTCTTAATTACCGTACAGACAAGGCATTTGGGGGCTTAATGATGATAAATGTCGCAGATTGGATGGATATTGGTTATGCTTACGAAAGTTCTACCAGAGATGAAATTTCAAACAATAGCAATGGCACACATGAAGTTATGTTAAGATTTATTTTTAATCGAAAGGATTAAGTATTATTAAAAAATGGGCTGTCTTTTGACAGCCTATTTATTTTCCGTTAAACGCATTCATTGTATGATTTGTACCAGCTAATACAAAGGACTTTATTAGATCAGCTGATTTGTTTAAACGTTCATCAAGGTTAGACTCTTCTTCCTCATTCCATTCTCCCAACACATAATCAACTTGTCGGCCTTTGCTGAAACTATCACTTATTCCAAATCTAAATCTATTGTATTTAGTGGTCTGTAGTTTGTCTTGCAAATCTTTTAATCCATTATGTCCACCATCGCTTCCTTTGGTTTTAAACCTAAGAGTACCAAAAGGGAGGTTTAAATCATCAGTAACAACAAGTAAATTTTGCATGGGTATTTTTTCCTTTGTTAGCCAATATTTAACAGCCTTACCACTAAGGTTCATATAAGTACTTGGCTTTAAAAAGTAAATTGTACGGCCCTTAAGCTTAAAAGTGGTTATATCACCAAGCTTCACAGTTTCAAAAGACAAACTTTCTTTTTTTGCAAAAAAGTCCAATATTTTAAATCCAATATTGTGTCTTGTATTGGCATATTTATCACCAATGTTACCAAGACCAACGATTAAGTACTTTTTCATTGTTTCAACTTCATTTTTTTCAATAGCTTTACTAAAACCGAACCAAATTTTTATTTTCTCCCACATGTAGTTGTATTTATACAAAAATAAAAAAGCATTCTTATAAAGAATGCTTTTTAAATATCTAGTAAAGTAAAAACTACTCTTGAGCTTCAGTCGCAGGAGCTTCAGTTGCTGTTGCATCTGCGGTTGCTCCTTCTTCAGCAGTTCCTTCTTCTTCCTCTTCCTCATCAACAACGGCTAATCTACTACGTCTAACCTGACAAACAACTGTGTTGTCTGGGTGTAATAATTTATAATCGTCGTTTCTCAGTTCATGGATATATAATTTGCTTCCAATTTTTAATGGCGTTATGTCTATTTCGATAAAATCAGGTAATTTAGAAGGGATTGCCTTAATTCTTAATTTACGGTAAGGCCTTCTTAAGTTACCTCCATTTAAAACACCTTTAGAAGTACCAACTGTTTTCACAGGAATTTCCATAGTGATTTCTTTGTTTTCGAAGATCTGATAGAAGTCTACGTGTAGAATTCTGTCAGTTACTGGGTGAAATTGGATGTCTTGCATAACTGCATTAAACGATTCACCGCCATCTAGAGCAATCACAACAGTATGCGCATCTGGAGTATACACTAACTTTGAGAAAGCCAATTCAGGTGCAAAGAAATGCAATGGCTTGTCTCCTCCGTATAATACGCAAGGAACCTGACCAGCATTACGTAAGGCTTTTGTTGACTTTTTGCCTACGCTTTCTCTTTGAGTTCCATTAATTGTAATTGATTTCATTTTTTGAAATTGTTTGTTGTTATTAATAATTTCCCTTAAAAAAGGGCTGCAAATTTAATAATATATTGTTGAAATACTAGAGATTACCTCATTTTTTTGAGATAATTGAACCGTGTTTTGTAGGTAAATGAGATTTGGTATTCTTTAAATCTGCTTAGAGTACAAATTTATTACTGATAGATTGATTATTGTGAACATTATTCATTACCTCTGCAAACAGATTAGCACAAGTTAATACCTTCAACTTTTTACTTTCATTTCTTAAAGGTATAGAATCGGTAACAATAAGTTCTTCAAGAGCTGAATTTTCTAGCCTTTCATAGGCACTACCAGATAAAATAGGATGTGTACAGATTGCTCTTACACTCAATGCACCTCGTTCCATCATAAGATCTGCCGCCTTGGTTAATGTACCTGCAGTGTCAACCATATCATCTACCAGTACTACATTTTTTCCTGTTACGTCACCTATTAATTCCATATGGGAAATAACGTTTGCCTTAGCACGTTGTTTATAACAAATTACTACATCACTTTGTAATGCTTTTGAATAGGTATAAGCTCGTTTTGAACCTCCCATATCAGGAGATGCGATGGTTAAATTATCTAAATTTAAACCTCTGAGATAAGGCAAGAATATAGTCGATGCAAATAAGTGATCTACTGGTTTTTCAAAAAACCCTTGTATCTGGTCTGCATGCAAATCCATGGTTATTATTCGAGTTGCCCCTGCAGCCTCTAACATTTTAGCAACCAATTTGGCTGCAATAGGTACTCTAGGTTTATCTTTTCTATCTTGTCTTGCCCAACCGAAATATGGCATAACAGCAGTAATATGTCTTGCTGATGCACGTTTCGCTGCATCAATCATCAGCAACATTTCCATTAAATTTTTAGGGCCTGGATGAGTAGAACCAATAATAAATATTCGAGTTCCCCTAATGGATTCCTCATAAGAAGGCTGAAATTCACCATCGCTATAAGTTGAGGTAATTACGTTACCTAATTTCACACCGTAGGCTTTTGCAATTTCTTCTGCAAGATATCTACTTTGTGAGCATGTGAAAATTTTGGCTTCAGTTGCGAATGGCATATCAAAAGAGTAATAAAAGGGTTAATTAATATGGGTTTTTTAGCAAAGCTCAAATTTAGGAAAATAATTTACTGGTTGGAGTATAAAACAAGGGGTTTTTTGTTGACTCCGAAGAAATATTTTCTATTTTTGCTGTCCTGTTTTGCTCAAGTGGCGGAATTGGTAGACGCGCTGGATTCAAAATCCAGTTCCTTTGGGAGTGTGGGTTCGATTCCCACCTTGAGTACATAATAAAACCGTAAATACTTCTTAAATTAAGTGTTACGGTTTTTTGTTTAATCTATTTACGGTTATTGTACGGTGGCCTATACTTAACTCCAGAAAACACCAAAAAATCTGAACCATAAATATTAAATAAGACCCCCTATCTAAATAATGTTACTTTTCTTTTAGGGTAAATCTTAGTAAGATGATTTATCAATTATTTATTTTAAAATTCTTTATTTTTAATGTATAAATGTGAAATTATGAGAAAACTGTTTTTACTAGTGTTATTATTAATTGTTGCTTGCCAACAACCAGCAAAAATTTCTGAAAAGGAAGTAATGGATTCATTTGAGACTTTTTTTGAGATTTTAGATAACGATTTAGATAGTTTTGAATCTGTAGTTACAGAAGACTTTTTTATCTATGAAAATAGCAGACGCTACTCTAAAGAAGAATTTATTGATTTTGTAAAAAGTTTTGATATTATTAGCAGTAAACGGAAATTTGAAGACGTAATAATTGATAGTGATTATAATTCGGCTCACATTTCTCTTAAACAGTTTGGAAAGTTTATTGTTAATACATCAGAGGGGAAAGTTATGCTCGAATTTGAGTGGCTTGAAAGTACTTATGCTGTTAAAACAGATGATAAACTTAAGTTTAAATTCTACTTTTCTGAAGCTATTAAAACTGAAACTACAAATCTAGATGTTAATTAAAAGATTCCATCTATAAGTTTACGAGCATCTTTAGTACTTTATGGAAATATACCGTTGCTTTATACTAGAAATTTTTAAAACGAGTTTTAAAATATTACTCATTACCTTATATTAAATCACTGAAATTCATAAACGACCTGATGGAGTAAAAGCACATATGATAGTAGGACGTAAGTGAGAACAGGTCCTTAGAAGATTCAATTGATCTCACTAATCAGCATTGTGTTGTAGGAATTTTAGCCTCACCAATCTCTAGAGCTAAAAGTTAGTTATATGTGCTTTTCATATTTAAAGCTTATTAATTTCATTTACTTTATTAAAAAATTGCTTGATTACAGCTCATTTTTAATACCTTAGAGCTTATAACTAAATTTATATTATGAAAAAATTATTAAAATTATCAGTTTTTTGTTTGTTGATAGTTTCATGCTCAACAGGAAACCATGCCGATTTTGAAAAAAACACAGCCACGGCAAAAAAATATTTTGAACTACACGAATCTGAAGACGCAGACGCTATGTTTGAGCTTTTACACAGTGATATAGAATGGCATATGCCGGTATATGGATCTGAAATGGCTAACGCAAATGATCTTAAAGAAGCTATAGTTAATTATCAAAAAGAATTTGATAATATGAAATTTACCGCAGATTATTGGTTGCCAGGAGTTGACCCTGAAACCGGAAAATTAGATGGTAGTACAAGAACCTACGGTACATGGACAGCAGATCATGTTGCGTCAGGTAAGTCCGTTAAACTAACAGCTTATCACGCATTTTCATTTGTAGATGGTAAAATTTCTGGTGGTGGTGATTGGTTTGATGTTGGTGGAATGATGAATTCTCTTCAGCTAGAACAAGAGGCAGACACTAGTGATATGGAAAATGAAGAATAGTCGTTAAAGGCGCACTAACATCTTAAGAAGAAAACACCTCAAGGAGGTGTTTTTTTGTCTTTTTACATAGTAAGATTAGATCTCTAAGTTTTTTATTATTTAATGGCTGCACTGTGTATGAATCTGCTGGTGTAAGTCTTGATGAAGCATCTAAAAGTTGATAATAAGGTTAAAGTCATCAAAATGAATGATGAGAAAGATAAATATTCACAGATCTATTAATTAAATTTTATTTAAGTTTCATATTATTAACTCATATTAGAATATCTGTTAGGCCTATGACAATGCTTCATAACGCTTATTTCTGTAATTTAATTATGTCTTGGATTAAAGAACACATCAGCAACAATCTTTGATTACTAATTGTTGTGTTCTATGTTAGAAAAATGCCATAATAATGAAGTTGAAAATCATGACTGTAAGCAACGTTACAAGTATATATTTTTTTGTTGAAGTTTCTAATCATGCCATAATTTTGTAAAAAAAGAGCGCCAGCCTCTTACTCTGACACTCTTTTAACATTAACCAAAATTTCAATCAAAATTAAGATTGTCCTTGTCCAAAATATAGAACATAACTAATAATGACCATATTGTATTTCGTTAGATAGTCAAATTATGACTATGAATATTCATTAACTGTCGATGTATGGAATATTTGTATTAAAAAAGGTTACCTAGAACTTTCCAATATGACCAAGGTCATTTGATACCATAAAAACATAACTAGATGTAAGATACAATGGATTAGAGTGTTCTAAAAATTGAGAACGATCTATTTGAGTCCGGATGGCTTCAGTTTCTATATGCTTAGCGCTCATTTTTCAATCCTATAAATAATTAAATCAAGGTCAAATACCACTTAATAGTGTACTTAATCAAAAAATGTTATAAAGAATATGGTAATTACAGCTGAGTAATTAGGCTTGTGTTATCTATCCGGATTAGCAAAAAATGACTTGCGTTTCCAAGTAGAATTTAGCACCTTCTTAGTAAGTCTAAGGGTTGCTAAGGCTTCAATGGGTCTAATCTCTCCACCTTTCTTGATAACATTTCAGTAAGTTATTTGAACTGTGAAGAGTAATATTCGAAAACAATTAAGGAATTACCAAATTTTATTTACTTTATTTTATAAATGAAGTATTTTATTAATATTGTAACTTTAACCTATCCCAAACGAAATAATTATGTTAGAAAATTTTTGGTTTAATGTTCAGTATGGCATTAATCATGTACTTGACCCAAATGGCTACGACCATGTCCTTTTTTTAATGGTTTTAGCTGTTCCTTATGTTTTTAAAGATTGGAAACGCGTTTTAATTCTCGTTTCTATGTTTACTTTAGGCCATACCTTGTCCTTGGTTTTGGCCGCTTATGGTGTAGTGAGTGTAAACGGAAAGTTGGTTGAATTCTTAATACCAGTTACCATATTAATTGCTGCTCTTTATAATGTCTTCACCGCTGGAAAAAAAGAAAAGTCTAGCAAATTAAGTTTGTTATTTTTTGCCACTTTATTTTTTGGTTTAATTCACGGACTGGGCTTTGCAAGGGAATTTAAAATGTTTGCAGGTCAGTCTGAAAACAAATTAAAGCTTTTAATAGAATTTGCCCTTGGTATTGAAATCGCCCAGATAATAATAGTTTTTGTTGTTTTATTTTTAGGTTTCCTGTTTCAGACTATTTTTAGGTTTTCAAAAAGAGACTGGGTTATGGTATTATCTGCTGTTGTAGTTGGTTTGGTAATTCCAATGATTGTTGGCAGTGATCTATTGAACTAGCACTCAAAGTTTGGTAAAACTTTAACTCCTAACACATTGTTTTTAAAATAGTATACTTTTATCTTCGTTAATAACATTGTACGTTCGTGCAATAAAAATCATTAATGTCAAAAACAAAACAGAGACGATACGACAAAGCTTATTTGCGAATTGCAAAGGAATGGGGAAAGTTATCCCATTGTGAGCGAAAGCAGGTTGGTGCTATTATAGTTAAGGATAGAATGATTATCTCTGATGGGTATAATGGTACACCGACTGGTTTTGAAAATTATTGCGAAGATGATGAAGGATATACCAAGTGGTATGTTTTGCATGCAGAGGCCAACGCGATATTAAAAGTAGCGTCATCAACGCAGTCTTGTAAAGGTGCAACATTATATATAACACTTTCGCCTTGCAAAGAATGTAGCAAGCTTATTCATCAAGCTGGTATTGTTAGAGTGGTTTACCATGAGGGCTATAAAGATGATTCAGGTTTACGATTCTTAAAAAAAGCAGGTGTAGAATTAGAGTTTATAGGTGACTTAGAAGCATAATGTCAACAAAGAATAAATACATACCGTTAATAATTGGTGTTGCTATAGCAACAGGAGTTGTCATTGGAGGAAAATTAAACTTCACGGATACTTCAGACCGACTTTTTACTACCAATAGTAAAAAGGACAAGCTTAATCGATTGATAGATTACATTGACTATGAGTATGTTGATGATATTAATACCGATAGTATAGTTGATGTCACTGTCAATGGAATTTTAGATAATCTAGATCCACATTCCACGTATATACCCGAAAAAGATTTACAAAGAATTACTGAAAATATGAAGGGTGATTTTGTTGGGATAGGAATTAATTTTTATGCCTACAATGATACCATAGCCGTAGTAAAACCAACAGAAGGAGGTCCAAGTGAAAAAGCGGGTATACTTAGTGGAGACAGAATCTTAATGGCAGACGGCGATACAATATATGGGCGTACCATAACCAATGAAATAATTACAAATAAACTTAAAGGAGATAAGGATACAAATGTAAGATTAACAGTTTTTCGCAAGGGCGAAAAAGACTTGTTAGAGTTTAACATTCAAAGAAAGGATATACCAATTAAGAGCGTTGATGCATTTTATATGCTAACCGATGAGTTAGGTTATATCAAAATTAATCGTTTTGCTGAGTCAACCTATAAGGAATTTAAAAAAGGATTGGATGAGCTTCGAGACCAAGGTGCAACCAAGTTAGTTTTAGACCTAAGAGATAATCCTGGTGGGTTTTTGGGTATTGCAGAACAAATTGCTGATGAGTTTTTGGAAGATAAAAAACTCATAGTTTATACTCAAGATAAAAAAGGTAGGGAAGAAAGAACCTATGCTTCAAAACGTGGTGATTTTGAAAACAATGAAATTTATATTTTAATCAATGAGAATTCAGCTTCAGCCAGTGAAGTTATTGCTGGTGCTTTACAAGATAATGATAAAGGCATAATTGTTGGGCGACGTTCTTATGGAAAAGGACTCGTTCAGAGAGAAATGGCCCTTGGAGATGGTAGTGCAGTGAGATTAACAGTTTCTAGATATTATACACCAACCGGTCGTTCTATACAGCGCCCATATGAAAATGGTCAAAACCAAACCTATTTCAGGGATTATTTTAAAAGACTAAGAACTGGTGAGCTTGCAGATTCGGATAATATTAAAGTTGATGATTCATTAAAATTTACAACTCCAAAAGGTAAAGTTGTTTATGGAGGTGGAGGTATAATTCCTGATATTTTTGTCCCTGTTGATACTGCATTTGATAATGAAATGATCAATTATATGCGTCGTAGAGGTTTATTTGGATTTTTTGTTTTTGAAGAATTAGATAAGGATCGAAGTAAATATCAAGATTTAACTAAATATGATTTCATTAATAATTTTGAAGTAAGCGATGAAATGGCCTTACGCTTTAAGGACTATGTTAACTTTAAAGAAGATTCAAACGTTACTTTTGTTGCATATAGAGACGAAATAAAACGACTCATCAAAGCCACTTTGGCACGTCAATTATTTGATGATAACGCTTATGATGAAGTGATTAATAGACATGATAAAACAGTGCAGGAGGTAATTCTATTAAGTACTGAGTATCTTAGTTTTAGACAGTAATCTTATCGTGTACTTTGGTATGTTTTCCTCTATTCCAGAGTGTTAATATATCTGTTGCGACTTGTGCTCCACTGCCAGAAGCAATTGAAAACTGGCTACGCCAACCAGCCACTGTACCAGCCACATATAAGTTATCCTTGACTTTATGATCTGTATTATTAAGCCAAATCCTATCTTTCTCTGCATTCGCCCTTGGATGTGGCTCAATATAATCTTCAAGTCCTTTAATAGTAATTAAACTTGTGTATCCAACTGCAACCACTACAAGCTTTGAATTATATGAAGTTTTATTGGTGTTAATTTTAAAACCCTGATCAGTTTCTTCTATTAAAGACACCTTTTCATTGTCAATTTGTGTAACATGCGGGTAATTAAATTTTAATTGTGCCTTCCCTTGTTTTAATATGTCACTTCCAAGAGTACCTTGCTTTAATCCAAGCACATTATTAAATAAAGCATTTTGTAAATGAGAAGTTTTTTGATGAGCAATAATCCCAATTTTTTTGTCAATTGCAAATGGTTTATTTTTGGCAGATCCCAATACCAGCGCACATGACATCCCTGCAGCACCAGCTCCAACAATCAATACGTCATAACTCATTTTTGCTTTTTTTGAAGTGTTTCAATTTTTTTTGAGATACGTAGAATTTGAAGTAAAATAACAGCACATAAACCAGCAATTATAGTTAATATGGCAGTATAGCTATCACCTTCAAAAGGTGCCTCAAAATTAATTTGAGTTGCGTTGAAGATAATAAGCGCTAATGCGATAACAGTGAGTATTAAGGTAAATACCTTCATATATTATTCAATTAAGTTAAACAAATAAGACCTTAATGTTTGTTGCAAATAACTTTACAGCAATTGCAAGTAAAATTACACCAAAAACTTTTCTAATTATGTTAATTCCGTTAGTACCTATTAATCGTTCTATTTTTGCTGATGTTTTTAAAACTATGTATATAAATATAACATTGCATATTACAGCAATGATAATATTTTGAATTTCAAATTCAGCACGTAAGGAAAGCAAAGTTGTGAGACTACCGGGACCTGCAATAAGGGGAAAAGCTAATGGAAAAACTGAAGCGGTTAGCGCATTGTGTTCTTCATCTTTATAAAGCGTAATACCTAATACCATTTCAAGCGCAATAAAGAAGATTACAAGTGCACCGGCTACTGCAAAAGAATTTACATCTACACCAATTACACTTAAAAGGCTTTTTCCTAAGAATAAAAATACAATCATTATTATACCTGCAATTAACGAAGCCTTCTCACTTTGTATGTGCCCAACCTTTTTGCGCAAGTCAATTATTATCGGGATATTTCCAATAATATCTATTACCGCAAATAATACCATAAATGCAGTGATTATTTCTTTAAAATTAAGTTGCATGTCTTAGTTTTTAAATTTCGCCGCAAAGGTGCGATTTAATTACAGATTTACAATATTAAATAATAGTAAAGTTTATTTATTTTTGCCCTATGTTTCAATTGGGAAAAGCAATAGTTTCTGAAGAGATAATTGAGAACGATTTTGTATGTAATCTTTCAGCGTGCAAAGGTGCATGTTGTATAGCAGGTGATGCAGGTGCTCCATTGGATAAAAATGAAGTTAAAATCCTTGAAGATATCTTCTCACAGGTCAAACCCTTTTTGAGAAAAGAAGGTATAGACGCCATTGAAAAACACGGAAAATCTATTGTTACAGAGTTTGGTGATTATGAAACACCTTTGATTGATGGCGAAGATTGTGCCTATGTAATCTTTGATGAGAATAAAACTGCTATGTGCGGTATAGAGGAAGCATATAATCAAGGTGCAATTGATTGGAAAAAACCAGTGTCTTGCCATCTATATCCCATAAGAACAAGAGAGTATTCAGAGTTTACCGCAGTGAATTATGACAGATGGGAAATCTGCGACGATGCTTGTTCATTGGGCAAGGAATTGCAGGTTCCTATTTACAGATTTGTTAAGGAGGCATTAATTAGAAAATTTGGTAGGGATTGGTATGAGAAATTGGAAAGAATTGCTTCTCAAAAAAAAGAAAAATGATTTTTGTTTAAGTTTTCACTCTAAACTTTGTTCAATCTTTTTTTGTTATTCTAGAATCTTTAAGTGCCTTTAAACATATGCCCTAGCTTACTATTTAACAAGATAATACCTACAATATATAATTCAACAAAAATATTATATATAATTGATAATCAGTAACTTATATAAAAAAATTAAAAATTCCTTTGTTTATGGGTATTCTTAAAGTTTGTTAAAAACTTGTTGACAACGTTTATAATTTTGTCTTTTAATTTTAAAGACAATTCTCAATCTTTGTTTTGGGTTAAGTAGAAAATAGATTTTAATAGCGGTTTTTTGAGCCTAAAATCAAAAGATTTCTGTTTTTGAAAATTTCAAACCTTTTTGTCCCTTGTTAAGGGAAATATTAAACACGTTTTACGTCATTAGCTAATTGATAGGGATAATTGCACATTTATCCTGTAGATTTTTAGCCTCAAAAATTAAGAACAAACTATGGAAACCAAACAATTAGAAATCACAGAAATTATCAAAAGAGATTATGAAACAAGTCCATTTGTTTTAAATAAAATTTCTAATGCGGTAGAAAAAGCGATGATGTCTGTTGGGAATGGTACCAAGGAAGATGCTTATAATATCGCTGAAAATGTTCTTTCAGAATTATTGATTAGAAAAGGTGGTGATTATAATTATGTTCCAACTGTAGAAGAGGTACAAGATATTGTTGAGATCAAATTAATGGAAAACCATTTCTTAGATGTAGCAAAGGCATATATACTGTATAGAGATGAACAGGCAAGGAGTAGAAAAACAAATATTTTTGAAAAACGGGTTAATCTGAAGCCTTATGAGTATCCAGCACTTAATGAGTATGTAGATGCTATAAGACATTCTTACTGGATCCATTCAGAGTTCAACTTCACTAGTGATATTCAAGATTTTAAAACTAGGTTGACCATTGTCGAGCAAAACGCTATAAAGAATACAATGCTTGCTATATCACAAATTGAGGTAGCAGTAAAATCGTTCTGGGGAGATATTTACCACAAAATGCCAAAACCAGAGATAGGATCAGTTGGCGCTACATTTGCAGAAAGTGAAGTTCGCCATCACGATGCTTATTCTCATTTATTAGAAATACTTGGTCTAAATAACGAGTTTAAAAGATTAAAGAAAAATCCTGTGATAATGCGTCGTGTGCATTATTTAGAAACTGCTTTAAAAAATGCTAAGAGCGATGACAACAAAGAATACGCAGAATCAATTTTATTATTCTCACTTTTCATTGAGCATGTATCGTTGTTCTCGCAATTCTTAATCATAATGGCATTTAATAAGCACAAGAATATGCTTAAAGGAATTTCCAATGTAGTTGAGGCGACTTCAAAAGAAGAACAAATACACGGTGATTTTGGTATTGATGTAATTAGAATCATTAAAGATGAAAACCCAACATGGTTTGGTGAAGAATACAATACAATAGTTAAAGTAATGTGCGATGAGGCTTTTGAGTCTGAAAGTAAAATTATTGATTGGATATTTGAAGCAGGAGAATTAGACTTCCTTCCAAAGAATGTAATAAACGAATTTATAAAGAACAGATTCAATAATTCCCTTGAAAGTATAGGTATTGATAAAATATTCGATATCGATGAGAGCTTATTAGAACAAACCGAATGGTTTGACGATGAAATCATTGGTACTAAACATGGAGATTTCTTTGTGAAACGCTCTATCAACTATAGCAAAAGAACTAAAAGTATAACAAGCGACGACTTATTTTAAACCATGAACGACAAAACTAACTTAAAACTGGAGAACAACGTAGCAAACCCTCAAACTACAACCACCTCATCACATAAAGAATTAATTAAAGCGAGAAAAGAAGCCATTAAAGAGGCTAAATCTGAACCCGAAATAAAATGGTTAACAGAACATAGTCGTCAATTTTTGTCATCCGGTTATTTAACAGAAGGTACAACACCTGAGGAAAGAATCAGAGAAATAGCTGATAATGCAGAAAGAATTTTAAAAATCGATGGTTTTGCAGATAAGTTTTACGGCTATATGGCTGAAGGCTTTTACTCTTTAGCATCACCTGTTTGGTCTAATTTTGGTAAAAAACGCGGTTTACCAATCAGTTGTTTCGGTTCTCATATTTCTGATGACATGGGAGATATTCTCTACACGCAATCAGAAGTTGGTATGATGTCTAAGCTTGGAGGAGGTACTTCTGGTTACTTTGGTAAACTTCGTCATAGAGGTGCACCTGTAAAAAATAACGGTGAGTCTTCAGGAGCAGTTCATATTATGCAACTTTTTGAAAAAATGGTTGATGTCGTAAGCCAAGGCTCAGTAAGACGTGGTCGTTTTTCCCCATACCTACCGATTGAACATAATGATATACACGAATTTTTAGAAATCGGTACAGAAGGTAATCCTATACAAGAGTTAACACATGGTGTTACTGTTAGTAATCAATGGATGCAAGAAATGATCGATGGAGATTCTGACAAAAGAGCCATTTGGGCAAAAGTTTTACAAAGAAGAGGTGAAATAGGTTATCCGTACATTTTCTTCAGAGATAATGCTAACAATAATGCACCAGAGGTTTATCAGGAAAACAAGCATGAAATCTATGCTAGTAACTTGTGCTCTGAGATTATGCTACCTACAAACGATAGATGGTCTTTTGTTTGTGTATTGTCTTCTATTAACTTATTACATTACGATAAGTGGAAAAATACGGATGCTGTTGAAACCATGATCTATTTCTTAGATGCTGTTTTAGAAGAGTTTGTAACCAAGCTTGAAGTTTACAGAGATTCACCAGATCGTGATGATCAGCAGACATTCATGTTTATGGAGAAAGCCTATAATTTCGCTAGAGAGAATAGAGCATTAGGAATGGGTGCATTAGGATGGCACTCATTATTACAATCAAAAATGTTACCGTTTGATAGCCAAGAAGCATTTAACCTTAATAGTGAGATTTTTAAAACTATTAAAGAGAAGTCAGTTAAAGCTTCAGAAGAATTAGCGAAATTATTTGGTGAGCCAGAAGTATTAAAAGGTAAAGGGAGACGTAATGCTACTTTAAATGCTGTTGCGCCTACAACATCATCTGCATTTATTTTAGGACAGGTATCTCAAGGTATTGAGCCAATTTGGTCTAACTGTTATGTTAAGGATATTGCCAAAATAAAGACAACAATTAAAAACCCTTATTTAGTTGCGCTGTTAGAAGAAAAAGGAATGAACACTAGTGAGGTATGGAGAAGTATCAGAGATTACGATGGGTCTGTACAACACTTGGAAGGGTTAACAGATCTTGAAAAGGATGTTTTCAAAACGTATTCTGAAATAGACCAAATGACACTTATTTATCAAGCCGCAAACAGACAGAATCACATTGACCAAGGGCAATCGTTAAATATTATGGTACATCCAGATATGCCGGTTAAGGATATCAATAAGATATATGTAACGGCATGGCAATTAGGTGTTAAGTCACTGTATTACCAACATAGTATGAATGCGGCGCAGAAGTTTAAGCAAAAGAAAGAGTGTACAAGCTGTGAAGGTTAAATACAAAATTGATTAAAACTGAAAATTAAAAAGCACCTCCTGAGAAGAGGTGCTTTTTTTATTTATCCATTAAAGTATCTGTTCCTAAAAACTTATCATCTTTATTATAATACCAAGCTCTGATTTTTGGCATTTTAATATGGTTTACTTTAGCCTCTTCAGTCAACAAAATATATTCACCAGAATCAGGTTTCGCTTTTCCATTTTCATCAGTTTTAAAGAACTGATAGATTTCCATAGCATAAGAGATAGGGTTAAAATAGAAATACCAAACATCACTACCTACACTGTCATCATAAGTTACTTTTAAAACTAAATAGTCCTTACCCTTAAAAAACTTCTTTTCAATTGTATTATGTAGATTGGTTCCAGGATCTTTTAGTTTCATTGGCAATCCATATAAATAGGTATAATAGTTTTTATAAAGTTTTGCTCTATCACAACTAAGGTTTTTCTCCTTTGCTTGTATGCTATCTAAGACTTTACCATTATACCGCATTTCACAAATGCCTTTATTAATGGTATAAGTTGTTGTTACAGAATCGCGTGTCGCCGTTACACCGAAATATTCTTTGGGTAGATTAATGGAAA
>Ga0213860_10000114_pt1 | contig 30686 bp, 49 predicted proteins | sample PICome_3_FD_160118 | JGI IMG/M metagenome (GOLD analysis project Ga0213860, IMG submission 160118) | Coastal seawater microbial communities near Pivers Island, North Carolina, United States - PICO550 | ecosystem: Environmental > Aquatic > Marine > Coastal | place: USA: North Carolina...
CATTTTATCTAAATAATCCATGATTTATTATATCGTATTATCTTTTTTTACAATGTTCACTGCCGTATTTGCAGTTACATAATTGAACGAAAGATCCGTCCTCTTTTAGATAGATTGTACAATTAGCCATTCTTTCTGAAGTTTATCGTAAGTAACCATATAGCTAATGTAATTACAATACCTAATCCTGTAATTCTTTGTGCAGCCCCTGTCAAAGTAAAATAAGAAATTATTAGACCAACGAGCGTCCAGCTAAGACCTACTGTCTCTCTAATGGCCTCAATAAACCATTTCCATATCTTTTCTATCAAATCTCTCTCCTGTAAGCCATACTAAACATAGATGCTATTCTTACCAAAATTGTAGGAATCACAACCTCCTGAGATTTCTCTCTCTGATCCTGTGTCATTCCTGAATTAATATCCTTAATAGTTATATCTGATATATCTACATTTACCAAACTTTGAATAGGATTTTCAAGAAACTGTTCAACCTGTACTTCCACGATACTATCTGCCAAAGTGTATGGCATCAAAGAATCTTTTCCGTTCTCTATACTTCTTTCGACATACTCTTCGACTGCTTCTTTTACAACGGTATTTTCTTCATCTTCTAATATCTCAGATATTATTTTTACATCTTCAGTTTCTTCAAAACCTAAAACCTCTGCAACTGTTTCTACCTGTTCCTCTGTTAATTCTTCAACTGTTTCTGTGTCTGTGATCTCAGTAACTACTGCCTGAACAACCTTTATTGTTTGTATATCAGCAGATTCTAAGGATTGAACTCCAATCTCTGATACCTGTTCAACAACTGTTACAAGTTCCTCAGTTTCCAATGTTTCAACGAACTCTTCTACTTTTTCTTCTAATTCTTCTTCGTAGATCTCTTGTTCTTCTACTGTTAGTTCTTCTAACTCTTCTTCTTCAAGTATTTCTATTTCTTCTTCTAAAACCTCAATATTGACGACTTCTTCAATAATTTCTTCTACAATATCAACTATTATTTCTTGTTCTTCTTCAGTAAGATCCTGTATATCTTTTTCTTTAATCTCTTCAAATTCTTCTTTTGTTATCTCTTCCGGAAGTATTTCTTCTAGGATCTCCTCTTCTATTTCCTCAACAATGACTATTTCTTCTTCAATTTCCTGATCTTCAATGATTATTTCAATATCTTCAGGAACTTCAATTATGATGATTTCTTCCTCAAAATCGTCAAATTCTTCTAAAAACTCCTCTACTTCGAGTATTGTTTCGACAAATTCCTCAAATTCCTCTTCAGTTTCAAATTCAAGTATTTCAATCTCTTCTTCAAGTTCAACTTTCTTATCATCGATCTCCATTTGTTTTTCAAGTTCAATGATCTCTTCTTCTGATAATTCTTCAAATTCATCTTCCAAATTTTTATCTTCATCATCAAACTCCAATTCAGATACCATAGAATCATCTTCGTAAAACTCTTTTTCGGTATCGTGTTCTTCTTCATCTGTTTCTATTATACAATCTCCGCGTTCAATTTGTTCATCTGTCATATAGCAACCGTATATATCTTGATTTGTATTTCTTTGATTATCTCGATCAACTGTTCCATCTTCGACCTCATAAGTTTCGTACTCAGATTTACTTCCATCATCCATAATAACTTCGACCTTTTCTGGCTCAGGAGGAGGAGGAGGAATATAAATAGTTGTAGTAGTAGTTGTTGTAGTAGTAGTTGTAGTAGTAGTTGTTACATATTTAAAACTTATATCATCTAACAAAGACCAATCATTAATGGCAATTGTAAAACTATCTATAAACGTTTCTAATGTGTCGTATATATTGTATATAACATCCTCGAACATAGTTTGAACGTTTGAATTATCTTGTCCCTCTAATACATTTACCTGTGTGGTTTCGTCTGTATGCGTATAAGTAACTGTTCCATCATTATTTAAAGCTCCGATACGGAAACCTACTTCGTAAATGTCGTGATCATCAGGTAGATCAAAAGTATAATTATTACTATCATTACCATGTTGTTGATAGTGTAAATTCATGTGAAAATCCGTCATACCACAACAAGACCAAATATTATCAGGATCACTATGAATATTGTCTATCTCTATATTATTTTCTATTTCATTACCATTTATATCTAATTCATCTTCAGGTAAAACTATATCTGTTGATTGTTCCCAAGTTTCAGGCACAGTAGTAGTTGTAGTCGTTGAAGTATTTTCGGGGATCGTAGTAGTCGTAGTCGTGGTAGTAGTTGTTGTTGTGTTTTCTGTTTCTTCTTCGGGCAAAGTTGTACTTGTGGTAGTAGTAGTACCATCAAAAGTTTCTATTTCCTGAACTTCTCCAACAATAGTTGTAGTAGTTGTTGAAGTTGTAGTTGTAGTAGTTGTTTGATCCTCTTCGTTAGCGAACGCGTAATGAATAGGATAGAGCAGCAATAAAAAAGATAAACACGATAAAAAGTGTTTCATCCAATTACTTATCTCCACAACCGTTTGGACAAGCCATACAACAGCCCTCCATGAAAACCTCCATTACATCATTGTTTGTAGTAACACAGAAAAAGAAATGATTATACCCATGTAACTAAAAAACTCTGTTTTAGATAATTTGGAATTTGTTTTTTCATGCAATTCATCAATACGCCTGTTAATCTCTTGTTGGCCTTCAATTACCATCATTATTAATTCTTTTGTAGTCATCCCATTATTTTCTGCCATGTTTCTAATGTACAGGAAAGATCAGATATTTTGAAATTTTGAGTCTATCTTTTGTTTCATCTTCAATAATGATACAACTTCTTTTAAGTACGATATGAACAACTCCATATCTCCATATAATATCTTGTGATTCGGGAACTAAAAAATCTGTGCCAGCTTCTACAAATCTTACTTTTTGATTAGGTTTAATCTTCATCGAAATCGTAATGCATTTTCTTCGCAGCTTTTCTGTATTCCGATTCCCTTATTGCTTGAGCTAATAACTTATCTTCTTCTTTTATAAGTTCTTCATAAACACTAAATAAAATATTTAGTAAGTCATCATAGCTTATACCCCATAAAACTTGATTTGAGACCGGAGTCTCTGTCAATACGTTAAATAGATCTCTTCTTGTATAAACTATCGACCATTTAGATTCTATATTTTTAACATGAAGAGTAAACTCTACTCCTCCATAATGATCGAAGAAAATATGATGATCTCTTATAGGATCTAACTCTTTTTTTTGTGAAATTCTGTTCCATAAACCTCGATTTGTAAGATGTGTTTTTACAACTTCAAATCCTCGATTTATATCATCAGAATAAGGTACTGCGTTCATAATTTGGTGCGACTATTGATAATTTATACATGTGTTGTTTATGATTGTGCATATCACAAGTCTTGCCCTGTATATCAACATTAAAACCATTTACTTTTTCAGTTCTAATCTCTGAGATCCTTTGTGCATAGTCCTTTATAAAGTGTTCACGTAAGAACACAGAACTACATACCCAAGTATCTTGATTTCTTATCAATATTTCTCTAATTTTACTTCTATCCGACATTTCAACCTCCCTAACCGAATAAATTTAGTTGTTTATCCATTTCGTCAAAATCAACTTCGTAATTTTTATTTTCTCCTTTAGGATATTTTAGTATCTCTAAACGAAAATTTTTCATAATGTTCTTTTTTTCTGTTTTAGATCCAATGATGTATATATATCTATGTTTACCCTGAATATTTACTTTTTGTAGATCATAAAATTCTATTATGTCTTGATTACTTACATCAGGTTTTCCTAATTGCTTTTTAAAAGAAGAACTATGTTTCTTATGTCTAAAATTCTTAAAATGAAACTCTTTACCATCAGGATAACGATATTGAGTTGTGTTTGATGAGATTCCTGTATAAATAAAATTAGTTGCCTGATAAATATATCCATGATGGCCACTATTTGGATCAGCGAAACTAACAATAATTGATGGTTTTGGTAATAGCTTAAATGTTTTAGACACAAAAGTAGATAAAACGTTTTTTGGTAGGTTATTTTCTGTAATCAACCTATTTAGTTCATAAACAATAGATTTATATTCATCTCCTGCTATTGATGCAGCTAACGTAGCAGATGGGGACATTCCGTAAGTAACAACACCTGATATTATTCCATCAATATAAAGACCGTAAGCATGTGATACTTGACACATTCTTTTTGCATAGTGTTTGTTTAAAATCCAATCACTATAAACGTTCTTCGGTACTTTTTGTACTGATATTTGCATAATATACTCTCCCATCGTTAGACCATCTCTTCTGTTCTATCCAATAAGTAACATCACAATCCGAACAAATAAATCTAAAACCTCTAAATATTGTTCCTCTTTTCTTCCACATATCACACTCCAAACATAAATATCTAGTAAGACTCATATCTACCCCAACAATGTTTGGAACTATTCCAATGATGCCATCCATCATAATAAGACAACCATCTAGCAGCTTTTACGTTTGTTTCAGGATCATACATATCTAAATCCTTTTTATATATATCTTTTTCTAACCAACGTTCTGTCCGTTCATTAAATTGAAATAAACCCTGATCTCTTGATCCATCTTTATTTACACCGGTAGCTTTTGAATATCCTGAACTCTCACAATACATAACTACTAATGCAAAAGCGGACTCCTGTTTAAAATGGATATTTGTTAGCGGAATCCACTCTTGCACCTCTTCTACTATCTCACATTGCTCAACCACTAGAGGAATGTCGTTAATTTCATTTATAGTGAAACTAACCTGAGATAATAAACTACAACCTAAAAGAAGATCAATCATTCTTCTTCTTGTTTAGCTTCTTGTTTTACAAACATTTCATTCTTAATTTTCCATTTAGGATGAAACAACGATTTATCTTGTTGAAACATTTTATTTGCTTGTTGAATGTCTTTTACTTTATAATCCTTTTGTAAAATAACCATTATTGTATATGTTTTCATAATGCCCACTCATGTACATATTTTTGATGTTTACGTGGAGTACCATCATTATTAAGTGTAGCTTTCATCATTCCCTCTACACAATTACAATTCTCTTTATAAATTACAAAATTTTCTTCTTTTTGTAATAAATATACTTGTTGTCTTACACGACTTACAGACGGATCAAGAGAACAAATCTCTCCCTCCATTTCTAAAACCGCTCTTACTTTCTGTAAATTTGTCAATTCTTTATATAAAACTAACAATTTTCAACCTCCTATTTTTATATATTATATTCTTTTCTCTACTCTTCTCTACTCTACTTTGTAATATCATGTGTTGTAACACCGTTGTAACACGTAACATTACTTAATCTCATCTTTTATTTCAGGATGTAACTTCTTTTGAAGATCTTTGTACTTCTTATTAGATTCATCCATCTTTTTTCTCTGTCTGTATTCTTTTTGTCTTTGTGCATTCATCTTCCTGTATTTATCTAGTTGTGAATACTTATCCTCCCAATCGTGAACATAATATCCTGATTTCTTTTTATCAATGAAACCTGAATCAATCATACTTTTTAGGAGATCCTTACCATCCCAAACTAAGTCTTTACATAGTTCAGGATGAGGAATAAAGCCCGGTTTCTTTCCATATTCAAAAGAATATGCCCAAAGTTTTACTAATGCTCCTATTGATTCCATTTGAGATAATTTATTCATCTTAGCGAATTGAACTAACTTAGGATTCCTTAACAAAGATACATCGACTTGTATCCAAGACATCACTCTCCCTTATCATTATCTAATGTTGATAAGTTTACAAGATCAGATATTTTATTCTTGATACTTTGCATGTTGTTTATCGATACATCATGTTTACTAATATTCATTTCTCCCAATGCTTGTGCAGTAAACGTTCTAGCTTTATCAAGATCATTACCGGTTACGGTAAGTGCATAATCTTTGATATTGTTCATAATGTGCTGTTTTGATTCAGACACATCATTAACCTCTACTCCTGCATCTTCTAATTTCTGATCTAGTGGAGTTTTCTCGTTTGTGTACCCCTCATACTTGTATTTAACGTCCTTACGCGGTTTATTTGCAGTATTCTGCGGCTTTTTAGACGTTTCTGAGTTGTTTTGTACAATATCCTCCATCTCTTCGTATAATGGTTTTTCAGAGAATAAAACCCTCAAACAACGTCCTCGTGCGACCGATTCTGCCTTTTCTAGTTTCTTATCTCTTACTATCTTTTCTGCACCGTGTCCTGTACAGATAGGATCAGAATCTCCATTGTAGAAAGTTGCCTTAAACACAACTAGATCTCCAATTTGATTTACTAATTCTGTAATTAGTCTCCCCTCCGGATATTCCTCATTCATTCTTTTAATTAGATCATCTACTTTTATGTAGTCTTTAAGATCCATTCTTTACCTCCTTATTTTTTCCTAGATATTTCATAGTCGTACAACCATCAAAAGTTGCATTACCCCACGCGATATTCTCCGCGTATTTGAATCCTCTGTTTGTGTCTATTGTATAGAAATGGATATAACTGTGTTCCACATTCCAATATAAGAACTTATACGTCCAAACAAATTTGTTTGGTATTTTGTTCTCAAACATCAGAAGATATTGTTTTTGTCGAGAATCTCTCCTTTTTGTAACCTAGTTACAAAATCAGATTTATCCTCTAGTCTTTTTTCTGTGATCCATAAAGATATATAACAAAATGTAAATATCAAACTAATGAATCCATACATTACAAGAAATAGATAAAACCATTCTTGAATCATCATTTCAACCTCCTTTAATATTTGTTTTTTATAAATTTACTTTGTAACTTTGTTATAAGTTTTGATACCTTAAATGTAAACTCTAAAACATTTACATCTCCATTGTGATATCTTTCACACCAAAGTTCTATTTCTTTTACTTTTTCTGTATCTGTCATTTCAACCTCCTTTTATATGACTTTAACTTACTTACTAGACTTTTGTGTTCCTTTTTACCTTTTTGTAAAATATGTTTATATTCTTGATCCTCGTTTTCTCTCCAACAAGTAACAATATCAAACCAATCTCTATCAATACCGTAATCAATTTCTTTTAATATAAAATCCATAATTAAAACATCTTTTTGATTATCAATACTGAAAATACAATGTTTATCAGGTTTCCAATGATTTGTGTGATCCCAATTAAAATTCTTTTTGTTAAAGAAAGAATCTATATCATCTTTAGATATGTCAATTAAATTATCCTCTATATCTTCTTCTAAGTTGATAAAATATAATTCATCATCATAAGGTATAGACCACGTTGTAGAACTCATTTTAAGTTTCATATCAACCTCCTTAGAAATTTATTGGATAATGACAATGTTCACAAAAGTAAACCTCATCTAAAACATTTTCACTACCATCGAATTTAATAGTTTCTTCACAACATAGACAATTAAGAGTCAAACCTTTTAATTTGTTCTTTTCTACTATGTCTTGAAAGAATAATATATTACTCATTTCAACCTCCTATATATAAGATTACTACATGATTAAAATTTTGTCATTGATTTTAGAAAAATTTTGTCAAAGGTATGTTATATAATATAAGTGTTTTTTTAAGGTATCGGCTCCCTTATCGTGTACGTGCGATTGGTTTCAACCTCCAATACCTTTCAGAAACACAAAAAGAGGAGATTTCAAAATCTCCTCTTTTTAATTTAAGATCCTAAAAAGTCTATTGCTAGATCCCTTTAAGTTCTTCCTCTAATTCTAGTAAAAGTTTATTATTTTTACTATTCATATACTTGATGAAATCAAACATCTCGTAATAGAAGATCTTCAACAAATTACGTAGATCTAGTTTGAATTGTAACCAAGTTTTACTCAAGCATCCTCAAAGGTTTGCTTTGGTTTATATTGTTCGAGCCCATTCTGAAGAACGCTAAGGGCACTTGTCAAAAATGCAACGCCCACTAGCTCCATAACTTGTGCGTCTATTATTCCTGTGGAATTTGCAAGATACAAACTGATAGCAGATTGTAAACCTGTTCTAAACGCCTTATTCAAAACGAACAACCAATATTGTTTATTTTTCATAGATTTCTCCTATTGATTTATTGAGCTTGAAGTCCTTTTAAGATTAAAGCTTTCCTGAGAGCACTCATTTCTGCTTTTACCTGTTGTAGTTCTTCAAGTACAGAATTATCAGACGGAGGAATATAATCAGTAGATTTATTAGATACCATGTCTCCATCGTAATCAATATAAGTAACTGTTACTTCCTCTCCGGATTCAATAACAGGAGCTACACGTTTGTAAACCTCCTTATAAGCATCCGTACTTCTACCGATAAAATTATCTTGTGAAGTTTTTCCTAGTAAAAGGCAGCCCGCCGTATCGTCATCGTCATTGCCGATGTGCCAAAGCACGTATTTGAATCCTTTGACATTATCAACATGGATCATGCCAATATGATTACTAAATTTACTAAGGTAGCGCGTGTGAAAGCCGCCTTCTTTTCTTAATGATAAGTTGTACTTGCCTGATGGGATTCGCGTCTCGCCCCATACTTTCGTTGTTTGTTCTTGATCTTCTAAGGTATATGCAAGAAATTCTCGTTTGTTGTTGGACACATCAAAGAGGATTCCATTTGTGAAATCATCAGAACTGTTAAATCTTAATACTTCAAGTTTCATAATTTACCTGATAACGTTAATTTTACTCCATTTCTCTTCTCCACCCAAAACTAATGTTAAGATTCCTGAACTAGAATTACCACCGTAAACATTGTCAAACCATTGTGATCCTGAGTCTAAACTAGGTGCAGTTGCAATAAGTCTTGATCCTCCTGCATCAAATACTGAAAATGTATGAAAATGTCCCATAAGTAATACATCTGTATCTGCAACCATAGATCTTGCAAGTGATTGATTTGCTAACCAATTCTTAGATTTTGCTTGATGATTTGTCCCACCGCTACGCATTTGATGCCCATGTGCTAGAGTTATGATCGTATCTTGTAACTCAAACGTCATACTTAGATCGTTTTCAGGTACAAGAAAGTCTATTTTCTTTTTATAATCCGGAGATTCTTTAAATATTTCTGCAAGTTCTTCTAATAACATTACGTCCTTATTGTCGCCGAATGAGGTATAAGCTTTACCGTTCTTACGATATTCGCCGTGATTCCCGGCTATAAAAGCTGCTATTGTTTTATCAAACATAGGAACTAACTCTTTCATTAAGGTATAAACCATTCTCCTAGCTACCTTTTGTTGTTGCCTGTGATCCAAGATTATTGATGATTCTTGCATCGGATAAAATCCCGTGCAGCCTTCAACTATATCGCCTAATCCTGCTAATAATAACTGATCTATTGGCTCCGTCTTTCTAATCTCTCTTATTTCATCTTTAATCTTAGGAATAGAGTCCATCCATCTTTCTACTGTTTGTTCCGTACCCTCTTTACCGATCTGAAGATCAGAGATACATACTGTATAGACTTTACCTTTCTTTAACTTAGTTTTTTTCTTAGGAATCTTAATTTTCTTAGTTTGATTTAGTAGTTTCTTAAAATCTTCATCTTCCATGAATTTCTTAGAAGATACGATCTTTGCTTTAAAATAATAGAATCTTTCTACGTTGCCTGAGCCCATATTATTATCCCAAAACCGTATTTCTGCGGTGCCCGGAACTACTTGATATTTATGTGCATCTTTACCAAAGTATGATTCTAATTGTTCATTCCAATCAATATTGTTTGATTTCTGTGGAGAAGAGACGATCTCTCCTGATTGTTTTTCCTCTGAAAAGTAACCTGATGGCTCAAATCCCTGTGGATGTACACGTTTTTTCTTTTTATAAGGAGATCTGTCATAAACAGACTCTTTGAAGTTTTCTAAGTTATTTGAGGAGTCCATCTCTATAATCCCTGAAATATCGTCTTACTGTGTTGTAACTTAGATGTTTAAAGTGTTCAAAGTGTAACACTAAGTATTGAGCAGCAATAGTATCTGATATAAACTTTTCTTTAGCTTCTTCTGCTATTTTAATAAAAATAGATCGAGCTTCAGAATTATCTAGGATATAGCGTTGAGATGCAAATTGCCCTGTATTTCGCCCATGTTTATTTTGAAATTCTTCTAAAGAATCCATACTATATGTAGTATATACCCTTTATTCAGTATATTCTAGCTTGGTTTAGGATTATCGTCTTTGACTTGTTTAACGGCTTTATACCACGATCCTGTTTTATCTAGTTTGCCTTGATCTATGTCATGCCACAGCGCATCTAATTGATCGTTCCATGATCCATAAGATTCTGTACGTGATCTTTTATATCCGTTGTTTTGTTCATCTAATTTAGATTGAGCTAAATCTTCAATCGCTGTCTCGTATTCTGCATCAGTAAATTCCCTTACTTGATTATTTACTTGTGCTTTCATAGGCTTAGCAGCATTAATCTCTGAAGTAGCTTCAGTTCTAAACTGTTCTATTGTTTTTATTGCCATTGTTCTCCTATCTTACTATATATTTCTTATACTTACTTCTTTAAACATTAATCTCTTTTCAGACCATACAAAACAAAATTGCCACTAGCTATATTATCTGAAGAAAAATGAAAAGATATACCATCACTTGCGGATTGTACAGTATGAACACCGCCACCCTGTCCACCAATTAACAGATTTCCACCTGTAACACTAGTAGTTTCATTTGTTATATAACTGTAATCAGCAAGAGGAAAATTAAACAAATAAAATAATCCCTGCATTGTTTGACCTGTGCCTGTGCTACTTGCATAATTAGATGTTTTCCAATGTTGACCATTTGTAAATTGTGCAGTACTAAATGTTGTATCAGAACGCAAAGCATAAATTGAACTGTCATAATTAGAAGTTGAGTCCGGGCTACCACTTTTGGTAACTCTCATATATAAATTTTTATCAGTAGCGTCTGGTGCTACTTCACTTACCCTACAAACATAAACACTATAAGTAGTGTCAATCCCTGTTAGTGAAACAACAGCTGTTGCAGAACTAACGTTTGTTTCTTGTATCTTAATTAATTTACCTTTTTCAGCCATTACAAAACTCCATACATACTTGCACCAAATCTGTCAATAGTACCACTATCGACTCTTATTTGTATTCCTGTGATTACTTCAGCAGATTTATGTACACCTATATATTTTTGACCACTATGACTAGAGGTATTTACTTGTTGATGTTGAAAAAAAGTATAAGAGGCACTAGCTGGCGAATAAAAGTAAGCTACTACACTACCTGCACCAACACTTGTTGCGTCAACATATCCCGCACCCATAAGAAACTGTGCTTGTCCTGTTGCTCTATCTTGTGTGAAAGAAGATCCATATCTAAGTTGCAAACTAGCATAATCATATTCACTTGCCGTGATCGCACTTCCACTACTATCCAATAATCTTAAATCTATATTTTCTGCACCTGCACCATTGATATCTAATTCTGAAAATGTTAATAAATACATATCATATTTAGTAGTAAAAACATCTGTCATGTCCACACTTGTAACAGAATTGTTTGTTTTTACAGATTTAATAAATTGAAATGAAGTAGGCATTATGAAGAAAACCTTATGCCATACAAACTAATATCAAAATTAGAGTAATTTCCACTATTTTTATAAACCCTTATCCCGTCAACTACACTTGTTTGTTTCATCATATATGAGCCAAAACTACCCATATAATGCGCGTCATTACTTAATCCTGTTACTTGCGCGGTACAAAAACTATATTTTGTTTTATCGCCTAAGTTGTAAAAGTAGGCATATCCGCCCATACCCTCACCCGTTGCGTTTCCTGTTCCAAAGCATGTACCAATTCTTGAATCGCTTGTAGTTCTACTTTCCGAGAAATTTTGTGATGGAATATTTGAAAAAGTTTGTCTTGCTCTTTCGTATGTATTACTTCCGTCCTCTAACACACCATTTTCATAAAATCTAAAATTTATTACTTCTTGATTATCTCCCTCTGATTTCATAGTATTTAAAGTTATAAAGTGAACATTATATTGATCCTCTTTTATATTTAAAAAATCTACTACCGAAACAGGTATGGCAAAAGATTGTGTTTCAATTAATTCTAATTGTCCTGCCATTCCTGACCATTGTCCAAAGGAGGTTAGATCATTAATATCTTTTGGACTAAATATTCCTGTATTACTCATTTTCTTCCCATAACCAAGTATTTGTGTTTAATGTGTAATTATCCGCTGGTTTAGGTGGTATAAAAACATCATTTGTTTCATCATAAGTATAACCTATACTTGCGAAATTTCCTCTGTATGCAGTTCCACCTGATAAGTGTTCATTACCTATTGTATTATAAGAAGTCCTTTTACAAGTTTGTCCTCTGAAGTTACCGTAATGTTGTTCCCAATCTATACCGTCTGTATCTTCATCTACACCAACAATTACTTCAACTACTATCGATTCACTATTTAAAAATGCGTAATGTGCCATTATGAAAAACTCACCGTACCCGTACCTGCTGTAAATTGTATTATTGTATCACTACCATCTGAACTACTAGAAGAGGTAAGTCCTGATCCTACTGTACATGTTATAGTATTTGCAAATCTTATAATAACAATTCCTGATCCTCCATTTGCTCCTAGAGTTTCTGCATTATTTGCTCCACGACCACCTCCACCTGATCCTGTATTAGTTGTACCTGCAGTCGCTGCCGTATTAAAGTCGCCTCCTGTACCTCCGCCTCCGGAGCCACCGCCAGCTTCTCCATTACCATTTCCTCGGCCTCCGCCGCCTCCACCTGCTCTTGTTACTGCAGATCCTGTAATTGAAGAAGATAAACCATTTACACCACCTACGGATGCACTAGGAGAAGTATCGCCTGCTCCTCCGCCGCCTCCTCCCTGACGATCATCAGAACTAGGCGGCTGCCTACCGTCTGATCCCTGTCCTGCAACTCCTAAACCTCTATCTCCTGAGTTGTAGCCACCACCACTGCCACAACCTCCATCAGCTTGTGATCCTGATCCATTAAACGCTCGTGCTCCTCCACCGCCACCAAAAGATGTAACAGATCCAAAAACTGAACTAGATCCACGACTTGCAGAGTTTGCATTTCCTGACGATCCAGCTCCTACGGTAACTGTTATGTCTGTGTTGGTATTTACTTTTAACGGAGTTTCAGTAGAAGAGTTTCTTCCTGAGTTTTCTGAGGAGTATGAATTTCTATAACCTCCTGCACCACCTCCGCCGCCACCGCCAAAATCTGTATTTCCTGTGCCAGCACCTCCGCCACCGCCACCAATGACTAAATATTGTACGGATACTGTGTTAGGAACAATTATTGGACTATATTTTCGAGGATTATTACCAAGTTCTTGTGTTGGTGCGTTACCTGTGTATCCAAATTCTTGTCTAGTTACCATAATTAAACCACCTTATACATTGTGAACGTGCCGCTTGTAATGTTGCCACTATCAAAAGAAAAATTTATACCGTCATTTGTTTCCTGTACAGTATGCACTCCGCCACCCTGATAACCCCTAAGCTCTGCACCGTTAGTTAAAAACGCTTGTTCAACTGTGAAAAAACTATATTTTGAACTTGAATTGAAACTATAAAGATAAAAAATCATATTATTAGCTTCTCCTGTGGCATTTCCAATTTCTTGTAAATCCCACCTAGTTTGATTTGTTGCAGAAGAATTGCCATAAGTTGTAGATGTTTTAAAATATTTATAAGCATAGTCATACTCACTATCACTATCTGCAGTTCCACTTGTTGTTGTTCTAACTTGTGTTCTAGCGTCATCAGTAGCTGGAACTAAATTACTTACTGCAACCATATAAACATCATCGGTATTAATCCCAACTAAGCTAACATTAGCTACTGCACTTGTTACTGTATTTGTTGCTACTTGTATAAGTTTTCCTGCCATTACTCTACCCTCAATCCAAAAGTCTGTATAGTAATAGAGTCTAAAGTACCTGTATTTGTATAAACACAAAAACCCGTCATACTTGAAGTATCTTTTAAAACCATAATTCCTTTTAATCCAATAGCACCTAAACTTCCCTGTGCTTGATGTTGGTTTATTAAAAAACTATAACGAGAACTAGAATAAGGATTAAATACATAAGCAACAACACCACCGCCGTCCGAACTTTCGTCATCTTGTACTGCAAATCTATCAAACTCCGGCGAACTAGTTTCCTTTGGCTCTGTAAAAGTATTATAAGACCTTAAATAATGTGCTGCATAATCATAACTAGATGAACTTACTTTAGTGCCACTTGCGTTTATAAATCTCCAATATAAGTAATCTTCTGTTGTACTATCCATGTTTTTTGCAACTACTTTGTAAATATCGTAATCAGAATTAAAAACATCAGTTATTGAAATTGAAGATACAGAAGTTGCAGTTGTTTCGTCAATTAACCTTAATGAACTCATACTAAATTTCTTTCACTCCATAAAGTTTTGCTGTTGCTGAAGTGATTGTTCCTGATAATGGCAAAACCCTAATACCATCAACTAAACTTGCTTGTGGTAAAGCACCACCACCATACATGAAAACTGCTCTACTGTCATCACTATCATCATTGAAACTTTGCGAACTTGTAAAACTAAATTTGCTTGAATTTCCTAAATTATAAAAATATATATATGCACTTGATGGATCTGAAGTTGTATTAGCTACTTCTATTTCTCCATCTGCTGTATCTGTTATTTCTAAAAATGTGCCACTACTTGCACCCCATTGATGAGCTTGTTGATAAACATTAGCAGTTTCTAATACACCACTTTCATAAAATCTAAGTCTTATATTCATATTGCTACCTGTGAAAGAATTTATAGTCATATAGTGCACATCATATTTATTTTCTTGAATAGAAGTAAAATCAATAGCACTAACACTAGATACTGTTTGTTCTTCAATAAGTTCTAAACTACCACCCCACTCGCCATAGGATTTAAGATTGTTTATATCTTTAGGATTAAAAATTCCTGAATTTTTAACTTGTTGATTCGGAAAGTTACCGCTGTATTTGTAAGGCATATTTTTTCCTTACGTTATTTCTAAAATACTCGCGAACGCTATAAGATCTCCTGAGGCTGCTCCTCCTGTGATCTTGACACTATCTCCGTTTTCTAAAAACATTTTCGCACCGTCTCCGACAATATCTATCGTTGAGTCTGCTGGAACTGTTATTGTACTTGCAATTTGTGTATCTGCTGATGCAGATGAATCTCTTACAACTACTGTAACTGTATCGTCCGCTGCACCGTCAATATTTGTTACACGAAGATTTACTAAAACTGCAATAGCACCTGATGCAGAACATGTGTATATTGTTTGTTCTGAATTTGTTATTGCTAATCTTGCGTTTTTATATGTCTCAGCCATCTATTTCCTTTCTATCCTAATGCCAATATTAAACCGACACTTGCTCCACCACTTGCAGCATTTAACTGACCACTTGACGCGGTTAAGTTTGTACCTGCAATACCAGCTACTAAATCAGCGATACTTTCTTTTTTAGGATTACCACTATCATCAGCGTCTATTATTGTAATACTATCATTTGCAACGTTTACTGTACCAGCAGAAAGTGAATTTGGATCAAAGTTTACCGTTACTGTTCCTGTTGTTCCACCACCACTTAAACCTGTACCCGCAGTTACACCCTCAATATCTCCTGTTTCTGCGGAGATCCACGCCGCTCCACTCCACGCCTTCAATAAATTTGCGGTAGTGTCATAAAACACGGTGCCTTCAACTTTATTTGTTAATGCACTATTTGCTGCACTTTCTGATGCAAATATAAAAACTAAACTGTCTTGTATGTCTTGAAATCTTGATTCGGTTACAAGATCTCCGGTAGTCCAATCAAACCATCCACCTGCTGCCATAATTCTCCTTTATTTTTTTAAGTATAACTTATGTTTGTATCAATTCCCAACTTTGAAACTCCCAAAATCCAAGCACCTGTGGACGCAGGAGATAAACCGATTTGCCATGTCCACGTTTTAGTTTTTGAATCTACACTATGAATAATATTCTCTATAAACAATTCATAGGTTTCGATAGTGCCTGACGGAGTTGTAACTTTTGTTTCTACAAAAGATCCAATATCTAAACCTAAGGCTTTAGGCCAAATTGATGTGTTAGTTTGTGGACGAAACTTTAATTGTCTTACAGTTGTTTGAGGTATATCATTTTCTACTACCTTTTGTTTAGCTATTGATAAAACGTCTGAATCTTGTATATTCAATCTTCCTGTCTCTGATCTTGAATGTGTTCCAAACCTTTGAACTGAGTCATCAGATACTGCAGTTTGTTGTGATCCACCTGTTCTTGTCATAAGAATGGTATTACGGATCTTAGTATCGTCAAAGGATGATACTATATCAGAATAATTAAGTTCTCCTGATCCCTGTCCGAATGTTGCTTGTGCAGTTGTGGTATTAGTTAATCGAAAGTTTCTATCTCTAAAAGTCGCGTTACCATTAGCTGCTATAAAAAATGTACCGTTTTCTGCTCTTTCTACTGCTTGTAATGCAGCGAGTAATGTATCTGTTGTTGATTGTGTTTGTACCTCTAGTTGACCTGTTGATATTGCCTGATCTGTATATCCAAAAGAATTAAGAATATTAGCTACTCTTACAGACGATAATTCTTGCTGTTGTCCGAATGCTAGTCTTGTAGTTTGTCCAAGTAGAGAAGATCCTAGTTTCCATCCAATAGAGTCCAAACTAGCATTATTTAACAATTTAAAGAGATCTACTGCTCTTATGTTGGTTACTGAGTCTGCACCCTGTCCACCGTAACTAACAGGAAAACTTTCTACAAAACCTGTAAATATTGTATATGTTGTACCTGAATATGCAGCTTTTATCCTGATCCTTTTCAATGGCTGTACTTTTGATCTATTATTTGTTGAATCGTAATAATGTGTTGTTTGATTTGGAGAAAACCTATTGTCTGAATTATCTAATTGAATTACTGCAGATCCGGGCTGGAACTGTGTTAAGTTTGAAGCTCTTCCTCTTGTAGTCTTGAAACCACGTAAAAAAGATGAAACATCTGTGTATGATTGTGAAGAATCTAAAGGATCTGAATCAAAAGCTATCTCACAAGTTAATGTTACATCCGAATCAAAAGCTACTGACATTATTCAGCTCCAGCTGCTACTAATCTTGAAAAGAATGCAGATTTATCTTCAGCTTTCTTAGATGTAGTAACAATAATATCTTCAAGTGATTCATCTCCTATTTGTACATTTACTTCAATATTATTAGCAATATCTCTTAAAGCTTGATCTGCCATTGATGTTGCAGAATTAGGAATAAACTGATCAGGAGTAGGAACAGATACTCTAGGAACATCAATAGGTGCTCTTGCTAATCTTTCAGCTGCTGCAGCCATTGCATTTAGTTCTCTAGCTCTTGCATCTAATCCCTGTATCTCAGCTAAACTAGACATCAATCCAAGACCGATAGCTAAAAACCCATTTGACTCTCCCGATTTTTGAGCAATCTTCATAAACTCTTCATCTGCTGCTAAAGACTTGAATGTCTCTACTTTTTCATTTAATTTAAGATATGTTTCTACTTGTTCGTCTAATTTTGATGTAGATCTATCAACTCTTTCTGTTAACTGTTCTTCTATGTCTGCTACTTCTTTTTTAGCGTCTCGTAGTTCCTGTGATTCTCTTGTAAGTTCAAATTCAACAAGTCTTAATTTCTCTTGTGCTACTGCTAACTCTTCACTAACATTTACTCCTTTTTGTTGAAAAAATAAGAGTTCTTGAATTTGTGCTTGTAATTCTTTCTTTTGTAATCTTTCTTCCGCTGTAGCTAATGCCTCTTTTCTTGTAGCTTCAGTAACCCTATCTTTAGCGTCTTGTAGTCCTGATTCTGAATCTGCTAATTCTTCTTCGTCTCCTCTAAGTAACTGAACAAACTCTAAATATTTTTGTAAAGATGGAATTGCTTGTTTCTTTAGAACAACTGCATTTTTTTCAAACTCTACTCTTTGGAGTAATGTTTGTTGTCTAAGTTTTTGTGTTTGTCCTGTAAGTAATGCATCTTGAACAATCTTCTCTGTGGTTAATCTATTGAGAAATCTTTGTGTTTCATTAAGTTCTCTTTGTTCATCTGCTAACTGTGAAAAGTTACGTATTAAATGAACTATACCTTTATCTGTATCTCCTAAACGATCTAATGCTAAAAAGAGATTAGTTACTCCCTCTGCTATCAATGTAAAAGCGTTTACAACACTAGGAGAAACATCTTCTACCAATTCTCTGAAAGCTGGCAACATTTCTTGTAATGCAGGAATAAGTTCAGTACCTATCTCCTCTTTAAGTTCTCTAAGTTCTGCACCTGCTGCTCTTGATTGGTTTGCAAAAGATTCTAAAGTTCTATCAAGATCTCCTATCTGAACTCCTGCTTTCTGTTGTATAAGAGCTAATGTAGCAAATGCTTTCTCTTGTCGTGTAAGTTGATCCGCATTAAGTTTTCCTGTTTGTTCAAAAGCTTTTGTTTGCACCTCAGCTTCGGTTATAGCGATACCATAAGTCTTAAGCGCTTCTCGCTCACCGACAAGAGCAGATCTAAATGCTTGAAGAACAGGCTCTGCACCTGCAGAGATGTTTGAGAAAGATGCAACGTCTGCTGCTATTTTTGTAAGTTCAATAGAAAGATCTGCGGATTCTTCTTGTGTAAAACCAATACCCTGTGCAACTGCACCTAAAGTAGCTTGAAGTTGTTGTGCCTCTCCTACTGTAAGACCGGCTTTATTAGCAAAACCCTCTAAGAATTGTGTAGCTCTTTCTGCTGCAGATCCAAATGTAGTTCCAAAAGCTGCTGCTGCCTCATCTGCTGCAACTGCTGCATTTACTGCTTGTTTAGAGAAATCAAAAAGAACTTTACCTGCAAATATAGCACCACCTGCTACTGCAACTTTACCGAGACCGGACATACTTTGACCGAATCTCTGATTAGATTTAGTTGAATGATTTACAGTATCGTCTAAGTCTTTAGCGGATTTAGAAACCTTATCAAGACCTCTTGAAGTTTTATCTACTCCTGAAAGTTTCAGGATCATCTCTAGTGTTGCACTAGCCATTTATCTCCTCCCTAACTTTCCTCTTGCTTGAGCTTCTGTCATTGCTTTAGCTTCCTTTTTATTCTTATCTATATAGTATAACTTCCAAGACTCAAACTCCTTAACGGACATCTGTTTTCTTAGTTGATCTACCGTCATCCCTAGATCTAAAGCTAATCTGAACTCAAAAGCGATTTCATCATTCTTCTCGAAATTGATCCGCTATATTAGCTTGATCCTCCTTTGTCCATGCCATACACTTATAGACACCTAAAAGAATCTGATCGATTATTTGTGGAGTCGCTTTAGAGTAGAAGTTTTCAACATCTTCTAATGAATCTAATTCAGGATCTTTTAATCCTTTTAAGAGTAGATACTTCTCAAAAAGAACATCATCTCTTATACCATCTTCATTTTCAGATAGTTCGTTTATTTCAACAGTATCTGCTTTAGTCAATCCCTGAACAACAACAGATTTATTCCATTGTTCTAGTTCTACCTCCTGAGTTTTTAACGCAGGAGGATTAGATATATCTTCGAGTTTTAATCTTTTCATATAGATCTCCTTTAATCGTTAATCTATATTCTAAGCAGTTCCCTCAGTAACGTCGCCTGTAATTTGAAAAGCTGCACTGAATCCTACGGCTCCTGCTATATCAGGAGTTCTATCGTAAGAAGTCAATATTGCTTTTCCACTAGCTTTTGGATTACCTCCGGTAGTTCCTATTGGATAGAACTCGAAATCGACTTCAGATCCAAGAATACCGGTAAAATAACCATTAACAGTTGCATCAAATGTACCTGTTAATGTTATTGTGCCATCCTTTAAGCCACTCACGAACGCTTTACTAGAATTACTGAAAGCGCTTACCTCGCTAACATCCGCTGTTCTTGATACTGCTACATCTGTAAGAACATTTGATATATCTCTTATTGTACCACCTGAATCATCGAACTTGAATGCTGCATTCTTTCCGTGTGTAAATGTTGGCATTATTCTCCTTTATCTTCCATGTCCAAAACTGATCGCAACAGTAAAACTAGGAGAAGATCCTCCTATTGTTAGTACCGCTCTTGCGTATCTTGCTGGATTACTTGTATTTGTTTTAAATTCAGATCCTGCAGTCGTTAATTGACTAAATGTAATGTAATCAGAAAACGAAACATTATCTGCACTTGTTTGTATTTTGGCATCTAATGTAGGAGAAGTTCCACTAGCCGCTGTTACGTGAATAGCTGCTCCACCTCCATTTGTACCTGCTGCTCCAAAATCAACTGAGGTTTCAGTTGAAGTAGTAGTAAAAGCTGCTGGAGCAACTAAACTTTTACCATCAAAAGTATCTGCATCAAATTGGAAAGCTACGGCTACAGCCACTATTCCTGCTATATCCGCTGATCTGTCGTATGATGTTTCAATAACAGATCCTAATGTAGTAGGATTTCCTCTTGTATATCCGCTCGGAGCAATTGAGAAAGCAGATCCCGATCCACCTAATTGAGCTAAGTACTCTGCATCTGAGTCGGGGCTTGTTGTTTCAAAGTAACCGCTCGCCGTAGCATTTCCGTCCTTTAAGCCACTTACGTAGCTCTTAGAAGAACTTGAAAACGTACTTGTTTCGCTTACATCAGCTGTAAGTGAAACAGAAAGATCCGTAAGAGTTGTACTCAAATTAGTATTATCAAGAAGAACAACTGCATCTTTACCATGATTAAATGTTGGCATTATTCAGTTACCTCCCAAGCTTCGTTTTCAGGAGTTGTAGGATCGTCTGCTTTAAAACTCCCATTTTCATTTCTAGCTCTTTTTTTAGTTTTTTTAGATTTTTTATCATCATCAAATTTTACTGCAGCTTTATTCTTTATCAAACTTTTAGCGATTTTGTCATCGACTTCAAGAACGTCCCCTGCCTCTACTCTCTTTTCTTCTTTTCCATCCGGAAAGTTACTTCCGATTAATATTTTTATTTTCATCCTATAACCTCAACTATAAATGTTACTCCGAGAAAAGAAGTACCCTGAGACACTTCATATTCTCCATAATCAGTTGCACTTACTACTCTAACAGACATTGCTGCACCTCCCAAAGTTATATCTCCCTCGATTGCTGCCTTTATACTATCTGATCCTGAACTTGCTAAAAACGCGTCTAAGGAATCTTGAGCAGATTGTGCATCTACTTTTTGTATATAAAGAATTACCGGTATTTCATAAGTATCACTACCACGTTGCATTGTTGAATCAAAGTTCAATGTATTAAATGGAGCTATGATTACCGCAGGAGGATCAAGAAAATCAGGAACAATATCATATACAGTAAGACTTGATATAGTCTCTAGTCTTGTTTTCAATCCATCTCTAATACTTGTAAAAGTAGCCATTACTTAACCGACCTTGCTATATCTCTAGCTATATTTTCCATCATGTCATCTAGTTCCTTTTTTATTTTATCTTGATTTTCAAATACCGTACCGCCAATGAATGGTTTCATTTTCAAACCTCTTTGAGATATTGCTCTAGCTACTAAGAAAGCATTTAGTTTTGGAGTTCCTCTTGCTGCCCATTGTGCTAATGAAGATCCTTTCTTATATGGAGGAAAGAATGGTTTTGTTCTTTTTATTGGTTTAAAACTTCTAAAAATAGGTTTACCATGTATAAACGGTGCTGTTTTAGAACTTGATGCAAGTTTGATACCCTGACTCATTCTAAGTCTATTTGTATTACCTAATTTAGCTACAAATATAGAATCTCTTGTTTTACCTGTTGATTTTGATGATTTAGATCTAGGAGACGGAGGAAGTCTTAATCTGTCCTTTGATTCGTCTTTTAAGTCTCTACCTAATTTATTAAAAGATTCTAATGATCTCTTATTGAAGATAGTTTGACTATTTATGGATTTACTTAGATCTAAAGCACCATTAATTGTTAGTTTCATGCCCCATAAACCCTGTTCCTATTTACCTGTGTTATGCCTACATAAGGCCTTCCACTAGCTAGAGTTATGGTAGATTTTTTAAACTTTTTACATAAAGTTTGGACATCAGGATCTAATTCAGAAAGAAATATTACAGGAGCTTGGCCTGTTTCCGGATTACCTGAGAATCCCATCGGACTATTCTTTCTTTGGAAAAACCTAGATGCTTGAATGAGTGTTGCTTGTAAAATCGCTGCTGGAACTGTTTCTGATCCTGTTTGTACAGGAAAACCAAATTTTGCAGTAACTTTTAAACTTTTTGGATATGAGGTAGGAAGTATCTTACCTCCATTCTTTATTGCCATAACGATCTTATCGAATGGCATCTTTGGATCTAATTTATCTGCGTTATGGGGATATAAATAAAAATCAGTTCCAAGTGTCAATGTTTCGTGATCTGTCCCATCAACATTAAGAGTTTTTACAACTAAGCCTGTTGTTGTTGCTATATCATCAACATAAGCAAAATCAGTAAACTCACAATCATAATGACGATCCTCAGTAGAAGAGGTAGCGTAAAAAACTCTACCACAGAAGTCATCAATAGCAGCAGATGCTGCATCTAATGCAAAATCTAAGTTATTATCTTGTCCTGATCCGGACATTCCTAAGAATGTTTTTAACTCAGTTTTATCTACGTATTGATGACTCATCTAATTCCTCGTCTAAATCGTCTAATATTATTTCGTCAAACCACAAAAGATTATTTATTTTCTTTTGGTTTTACTGCTTTTGTTTCAGGTTTTTTAGCTTTTGGCATATCAGGAACAGGATCTCCGATACCTGCTACAAGAACTCCTGAAGTAAATGGACATTCTTTACCTTTTTGTAATTTACCTGTTTTGTTATCTTTCCAAACTTTGTCGTTTTCTTTTTCGATAAGTTTCATGTTTTTCTCCTTTTCTTGTGGTAAAGCAGAGTCGATAATTTCATTACTCATAACGAAGCTATGACTCTGCTTATCCATAATTTTATTCTATATCGTTGATTCTTGTGAATGCTTGTGGTTTATACACGGCTAATGCATAACGTAATGATGCTTTAACTGTAAGTATATCTTTAGCAAAGTCTCCATCAGCATTTGAATCAGAGATGGAAATTTCCATTCCTCTTCTAAATACGTGATTAGCTGCTAAGCCACCACCGAATGCACCTACGACAACATCGATTGTTGTAGATACTGCTCCACCGATCTGAGATGATTTAGTTACAGGTAAACCCCATATAGTAGGAGTACCAGCTAAAGCTGATGCACCTAGCATAAAGTTGTTGTTTCCATCAACTTGTGCTACCAATGCGTTATAAGCTGCTGGACTCATTAATACTGCGTCCGGTGCTAATTTACCATTGATCTCTACATCTTTGATACCATCCAAAACAGTTCTTAACTTACCACCAGCAGTTGCAGGAAATGCTCCAGCAGTGTAAGTGATTGTGTTAATGCCTGTTTGTTGTGTAAGACCTTTTATCTCAGGTGCTACACCACCGCCGATTAGGAATTGTTTTTCTAATCTTTGCATAACGTGATTAGCAAGTCTGCCATCGAAGTATGCTTGTGCTCCTGCTTGATCTTCAAGTAACTCAGCTGTAATAGGCAAAGTTGTGATGAATTTTCTCACAGGTGCAGTAACTGCGGTATATGTGAATGCATCTTCTCCTGAAGCTGCACCCTCTGCTTTTTCAGCAGCGTTATTGGTTGCACCCTCTTGTAAGAAGTAGTATGTTGTTTGATCTGTATTTATTGAATCAACAAGATCTAATGCTGGATTAGGATTTGGCTCTATTGCAGGAATAACCTGTTGATAGATTGTATCTCTATCCCATACAGAAGTTGTTACAGTTGTTTTTGACTCGAATGGAATATTTTTCAATCCATGATCCATAAAACTCTTATAAGCTTGTGATTCTAAGAATTGTTGTCCTAGTGTTTTAGGAGCTTCTTCCACTTCTTCTTGATAGATAGGAGCAGTTTTTGCAACTTTCTCTTCTACCTTTTTATTAGAAGCTTTAATTTCTTCTAATGATTGAAGTTCTGTGATTGAGTCTCCAAGTTCAGCTAGTTCATTGTTTCTTCTTTTGATCTCTTCTTTTTGATCGGAAGATAATTCGGACATTTCTTCAACGGAGTCAAAAATTTCCATTAATTCATCAGACTTAATGTTCTTTTCGCTCCTAAGTTCTTTTAATGTCTTTGACATTATTAGTCTCCTTTTATGTTGTTAAAAATGTTCTTTTGAACTTCCAAAAAGAGTTCATCATCGTCAATCTGATCGTAACCGTGTGTCTCGATGACATCATCCAATCTATTAAAGATTGAAGTCAATCCCTCTTGATACTTAGTAATAAGATCAGTAGATTTTGAACTCAATGTCTTTTTTTCTGAGTTTCTTAGAAGTGCAAGATCTTCTATTCTCTCTATGAATGCTTTTATCTCCTCTAAAGAAGATATAGCATGCTCTTCAAGTCTCATACCCTGCTGGGCTGTTTTTCCGATACCTGCATCAGATTCACTTGAAACCTTATCTCTATAAGTCAAAGAAGTATCGTCCTCTGACTCATGTTCTTGACCTGTTAAACGTGTGTAATCGTCCATATTCTTACATGGCATATATACTGTCTCTCCATCTACCATGTGTTCGTGATGTCCTGAACATCCTAATTCTTCTGCTCTTTTTTCTGCCTCTTCAATAGTTGTATATAGATCGTCTCCTAATGGACGTTTGTGTTCTTTTACTTCTTCAAACTCTGTATCTACATCGTCTATTTGTTCTTCATCTTCGTTTGGATCTGAATCCATTGAATCTAAACCTGATTTAAGAGCTTGTACGAAAGAGTTTTGTTGTGATCCAACTAATACAGGAGAAACCTCCCATACTTTTACATCTTTGAGAACTCTTACAGGAACTTCATCTCCCTTTGAATCTACTGCAGTTGATGTATCTGAATCCATTACTTGAAAACCGTATGAAAACTGTTGCATATCTTGCATCTGTTTTACTGTTTCATAAGCTTCTTTACCTGCTTGTGTGTCTAAAAAATATCCTTTAAATACTGCTTTTTGATTATCTGACTCAATGACACCTCGACCAATAACCTTACTCCATTCGTGATTCCAAACTAAAGGTACTTTGTTCCCTCCATATCCGGACTTTAGAGCTCCTGCTTTTGTTATATCATTATCCGAATCGATTGTATCAAATAAAGAAAAAACAGCTTCTAAGTATCTTTTATCTCCATCCTCTTTTAATTCAATAGGAGATTTCTTGTAAACCAAGTCTTTTGGTTTCTTCATTTCATTATTCATCTATTACCTCTACAAATGCCTCTGTGCATCTACAATTTACTACAAGACCAGCCGGAGCTTTTGGATCGCCCGGAAAGTCTAACTTGATTCCATTATACAGATAAAAACTATCAGCCGGAACTCTTTGATTGTCTAATTCAAAATGTGATTCCCTCACAATTCCATCTCTTTGTGAAACCCATTCTTTTTCTAATACTTTACCTGTTGATTTAGCTGCTCTTTGTTGAGACCAACTACTAGCTTTCAAAACTTCTGTTCTTGCTATTGTTCTTGATCTTTTAAGAGATTGTCCACCTAACTCAACATTTATCTTTCTTGCTAAATTATCAAAGAACTTATCTCCCTGAGCTGTGCCTGCAACAGGATTGACTATTCCTAGATCCTCTAATTCTTTCAAACTTTTTTCAACGATAGTTGATATTCTTCTCTTTGTAGTATTGTTTAGATCTTTCATTACAGACTTTGCATTATCTTGTAAGAATCCTGCTGCTTGTCCATCTTGAAATAAAGAGCCAACAGCAGGAGGTACTTCTCTTTGTCGTCTATAAAAACCCTCTGCTATAATATTGTTTATTGTTCTGCCTTGTGTTGGCAACAATGTTCCTAATGTAGTAAATACTGTTCTTACTGTCTCTTCTTCATCTATTGAGACACCTAGATCAACAGGATCAGCTGCCTTTCTTTCTTCTTTCTTTGGAAACAGACTATCGTAAGTTCTTACAGAGAAATCATCACTCAAAGAGTAATACAATGGTAAAAACTGTCTTTCAAAATTTGTACTATCTATTACTTTTTCAATTCTTGATTCCATGTTGTTAAGATCAGAACTCTTTCTTATTTCTTTTGCAATCTCTCTCTTCTGTCTGTTTAGTTCTTTTGCATATAGAGTTTCTAATGTTTGTTCCCACCTACGTCTAAGATTGTCTATTTCTTTCCAATACATTTGTTTTTCTTCTTCTGTTTCTATCTTCTTTATGTTTGGTAAACCTAGAAACTTTACTGTTGGATCTTGCCATCCATAAAACTCGAAACTTAGATCTTTCTCAGCTTCTAATTTATCTACTTGTCTTTGAGCCCATTCTTGTGCTCTCATTCTGTTCTCTTTTGATATGTCTCCGCCCCACAATAACCATGCCACCTGACCGCCTGTCATGTCTCCCTCTCCTGATAAGAAGTCATCCGCTGCTTGTGAATCTAAATCTGATTCATGTCGTTGAAACCATGCAGACATCAAGCGAACTTTTCTTTCAGATATTTCTCCATTTGCCATTCTTCTAGCTGCAGATATTGTTGCGTCTTGTAATCCGTCTCCTGCAAACTCTAAATTATCTAATCCTCTTTGTGCATTCCTTTGTATGTAATCAGGAACTTGATCTATCTGTTTTGTGTACTTTGGTTTCTTCTTAGGTTTCTTTTTTGGTTTCTTAGGTTTCTTTGGTTTTCCATACTTCTCATCACTTGCGTTTGGATGATTATCAGGAAGTAAATCTGTATCGAATGGAGATCTAGGAAACTTACCTGTCTTTAATGCTTTCAAGAACGCATTCACGCGTGCCATTGCCCATTGATCAGCCGACGTTACATTACCTCTAACCGAGCCGGGATTAGTTCTGTAAGCACCTACTCCTCTTTCAAAAACCTTTCTTAACATACCAATCGTTGCTCTATATTTTGGATTGTCTGAGTTATGATCTTCTACTTTCTTTTTTAATGCTTTCTCTACACGATTGGAAAGTTTCTTTTCTTCTTGATCTATTGGTTTTATTACTTGTAACTTAGATACTTCTACTGTTACTGATCGATCTGTTCTTTCGTGTGATCCATCTTCTAAGATAGCCCATACTCTTACGTTTGCAGTTTCTTCATTTTGATTAAGTGATTCTATTACACCGTGAATTGTTGATGGAGGATCAGGATCTTTGTTTATACTCCATGAAACTGAATCTCCTACTTTAAGATCTCCAAAGATTGCTTTATATCGTTCTATCTGTCTTAATCTTCGTTCAGCTTCTTTTCTTGTAGAGTAACAACCAAACTTTCTTTTACCGTTCTTTGAGTAAACACAATACTTTCCATCTTCTTTTTTAATTGTCTTAGCTTCAACCCAAGAGATATGAACTCTCTCTCCATCTTCTAAGATTACGAATGTATCGTCAAACTCATCTTCGTCTTTTTTTTTAGACTTACTATCTTCCATTAACCGATCGAAATCAGGATTACCTGTTGCTGTTTGACCTGTGAATACTCTTACATCTGAGCCGTCTGTTGGCACTTCTACTTGTTGAATACCTCTGAGATAAACATCCATACTAGGATCATCAGCATTGAAACCTGTTGCTTTTCTTGCCTCTGCTACTGTAATAAAACCTGCTTGTAAACCTTTAACAATCTTATCCATTTCCATTTGTTCATCAGATTGTAAAGCTCTTACGTCCGATAGATCATACTTCATAACAAAACCCTCGTCATCTGTAAAATCTTCTAGTAATAATTGATTCGTAAAATCTGCTGCAACATTCTTCCACATAGGTATAAGTTTTTGTTCTGTGAAGAAGTTTCTAAGTTCTGAAACGTTATTATAAGTACTTGATGAAAGACCTGATCCGAGACCTGCAAGAATCGATGGAACACCTAAAACAGCAGATATTCTTTCTTCGTTTACGTGTCTTAGTTTTCCTATCTCTAAATCTTTCGGAGAAAAAGAAAGAGTTTGAATATCAACTTCTCCACCGGATATAACTAATGGACGACCTCTATTCTCTCCTCCAAATCTTCTTCCAAATACTTCTGCTATATTCTCTGATTCTTCTTTCGTCATAGATAGATCATTCTTAGGAGATATAACTACGCCCGGAACACCCATATTCTTTACAAGAGCAGATGCCATCTGTGATGCTGCTGCATCTCCTAGTATCTCAACCATTACTGATCGTAATGGAGATAAACCTCTTCTGTGATTTCTAGGATCTATCTTTTCTCTAATATGGATCATATCTTCACGAGGAATATGTAAGTTCTGTCCTTTTTGTTTATATTCGTAATGTGTAATGAGTTCTTCTCTTGTTCCTTTTACATCAACTTGATCCGGAATCAAAGGATACAACTGAACAACCCCACCAGCTTCATTACGAAGTTTTAATATAAATGCATCTCCAGCAACACTCATAGAAGTAATAATGTATTGATTAAGTAGGTTACCTGACATATACGGACTAGGTTTTCTAAGTAACTGAGTAGCAGGATGATTAATTATCATCTGTTCCCCATCATCAGACATCTCATATACTTCAATAGGAGCTTCAGAGAAAGCAGTACCTAAAACATTAAGACAAGCAAGAGCTGCAGAGTTACCCTCCGGACTTACTTGATCGACTCCACTAAAGAAACCTATATCACTATTGAATGGAAAAACTACTTGATTATTAGGAAAATTTCCATATCCTTTTGTTTGTTGATCTCCCTGTTGTCTAAAAAAATCTCTTATATTATCTGTCAAACCCATTTAGGTTACTTCCCACTTTGTCTTTCTCACTATCCCATGTCTTGCAGCATAAGCTAATGCATCGATCTGATCGTCATGTGTACCAGACGGAAAACTAACTAATTCCTTTTCAAATTCTATCAACCAATCTGCATTTTTCAAAAAGTAAATCGTACCATTTTCAACTCCAGCTGCAGCAGGAACTGCTCTTGCTGTTTTAGATTTATCTGCTTTTAGATTTCTTATTGGTAATCCCTGTCGTCTAGCCATTTGAATGATACCTAATCCGAATGACGAATCTTCTACTCCAAACCATGCTACATTCCAATCATTTATAGTTTTTTCAATAACAGGAAGTAACTCGGGAGCTTCTAGTCTTTTTCTAAATACATCAAGAACTAATAATTTACCATCCTCAGTAGTACCAACAACCATGATTACTGAGTAATCTGCAGTTTCTTTTACTGATAATGCAGTATCCATAGTTGCATATATTGATAAATCTTCTTTGTTGTACAATTTACCATCTACTAAATATCCGTTCTTAGTTTCTTCATAATACTTAAACCATTCTCTTTTGAACATGTTTCCAACTTCTGTGAACTCTGCTAAGAACTCTTGTGCGTAAACAAGTGATCCTAGTTCTTCACGAGCTTGAACTAACTCTTCAGGATTAATACGTGGATTATCAGACGTTTGAAAATGAAATACTTTCCAATCTTTTCTTCTTTTAGCAGATTCAAATAGATCAAAAAACCAATTTACTGAATTAGGAGTAGAGATAAATAATGCTTTACCAAAACTATCTGCAAGTATTGGACGAACTGTATGCCATGTCTCTTGATCCATGTAAGCTGCCTCATCAAAGATCACTAATGAGATACCACCAGCACCTCTTAATGATTCAGGTTTATTAGCTGATTTTATTTGTATAGATCCACCGTTCTGTAATACAATTCTCTTTTCTACTTCTCTTATTTCTGCATATTCTTCCGGTAACTGTCTTATCAAAGATTTTAGATTCAACCAAGCTTCTAAAGATTGAGGATATACAGGAAAGATCAACCATACTTTTAATCCTTTTAATGCTTGATCTACGGAGCTTACAAGAGAAAGAGTTGATTTACCCCATCTACGTCCAGCACAAACTATTGTATATCTATTCTCATCTAACGATTTAATTACATCGATCTGACCTACGTGTAGATCAGGAGGAGTTGCCTCAATAGTCCGTATCGCCATCCTGTTCCCAATCCCATTTAAAGTTGATCTGAGGATATTCCACGTTGGTAACTTGTACCTGTGGAGATCCAATTCCATAGATCTGTGCTATTATTTTATAACAAACGTCAAGTAAACCTTTCAACTCAGTAGGATTCATCTGTCTTAGATCCTTTTCGGATATTTCGGAGATTATATTAAAAATTACAGGTTTTATCTCTTCTGCTAAATCTCTAGCGGTTTCTCCAACATAGGATAAAACTGTACTTATGATCTGTTCATTCTCTACTTTATTAATTGCATGAATACGATCAACCCAATGATTTTTAGATGAGATCTGTTCTATTCTTCTATCCGTAACTCCGAAGAACTCCGAAACCTTTTTAAGAGATCTTTTTGCTCCTAAATCTTTATAATATACAAATCTTTTATAGTCGATGTTTGATTCTCCTATCTGTTGTTGATGAGGAAACGGGATATGCATGTTATCTAAATAATCCATGATTTATTATATCGTATTATCTTTTTTTACAATGTTCACTGCCGTATTTGCAGTTACATAATTGAACGAAAGATCCGTCCTCTTTTAGATAGATTGTACAATTAGCAATTATTT
>Ga0213860_10000115_pt1 | contig 30610 bp, 25 predicted proteins | sample PICome_3_FD_160118 | JGI IMG/M metagenome (GOLD analysis project Ga0213860, IMG submission 160118) | Coastal seawater microbial communities near Pivers Island, North Carolina, United States - PICO550 | ecosystem: Environmental > Aquatic > Marine > Coastal | place: USA: North Carolina...
GCGTAGCAATGAATGTTGAAGTCAATAACCTCAGCACCGTTGGCAATCAGGTTGTTAATAGAGTAGACAGCATCAGTCTTAACAATGGTGGAGAATGTAGTCATCTCGCTCTCAGCACCAGGATGCCAGATCACACGCTTGACGAAGCGTTTGCCAGCAGGAGTGACGGGATAGTAGTCAACCTGGGTGGCGGAAGTGAGAAGTCTCATGGTTGCCTCGTTTGGTATGTAAATATTATAACCCCCCAGGAGGGCGTCCTGAGGGGTCATGTGACACTTTATAGGGTGGATGCCTCAGAAGTCTGCTAGAAGGTCTTCTGGTAGGGTCTCAGGCGTCTCCCACAATTCTTGTTCACTCATTTCACGAATAATACTCTCACGGAGTTCATAATCACCAAAGATGTCGCCTTCAAATTCGTTGTTCATGATTCAAATACAGGAATAATTTCAGTCTTAAGATGTTGGGTTTTGTTAATGTGTTGCTCCCACATGGCAGCATCATCAAGATTGTAGAATACTGCTTGTTCCATAACAAGTTTCTTCTTCTTGGGTTTCATGTACACAACAGCGTACTTCATCAATTACCTCGGGAGTGGTTTCCAATAACAGGGGTCACATGATCCATATCATGCTTATAGACTACCAAGCACACATTGCGTGATGGATCGTCTTCGAATACTCTAATACAGATACTACATGTACCTGTTGCTGGGTCACAGAAACTAACTGTGCCTCTTTGTCCTTTGAAGATTACTTCCGTGCCTACGGAATACATTTCTATTTCCTCGGTGTGTTGAACTGATCCAGGCATCGGAATGACCATAACAAATTTCAAGTGGGGTGCTCATCAGCAATCGTACTCTTTATTTTCCATGTCTGCTAACTCTTGTTGTAACTCTTTAATGTACGCATCTTGGTCACGGATCTTTACGTTTTGATCCTTGATAAGATCACTCATCTCATCAACCATTGCTTTTTCAGAATCGGTCATTGTGTGCTGTGAAATACAACTATACTACTTAGTATAATAGGTTTTTTGGGTTTGTCTTTTTTTAACAATCTACAGTGTAGATCATTTATCCTGTAGGGCACAATACCCTAGACACTTTACCAAGCGTCCTTCTAGCACCTCGTCTACAATGTTATGCTGGTCTGCCATAGTCTTGGTCTTATGTGTATCTGTAGACCACATTAAATTGATGAGGAACTTCAGTTCGTTTTCGTCTAGTGTAATGTCAATGGAGCGGGGCATTTTTCAGTGGTGAGTAGGGTCCTCGGTCAAATCCAGACATTTGATATCCTTCACGGATAGCCTGGATAATAATCTTATCATACGAGTGTGAATGGAGCGGAATGTGTCGGTGATTGAGATAATCTTCACAATCTTCTGCTAGTGCTTCCTTCATTCCATCGGGCAGTGACTCGAAATCAAACATTAGTCTAGTACCTCTCTGGTAGATTTAGGTCGATGTTTCGATATCCTAACATCAAATCCCTCAAATCTTCAGCTTTCTTTAGATTGTTTTTATGATATCTGATGACATCATGGACACAGCATAGCATTTCTTCGTATGCTCGTCGTGCTGTTACATCCTCATCTTGGAGATAATCATCGATAGCATCTTGCATCCTGTCTCTACGTTGCCTAGCATACTCTGCCTTCCAATCGTGTTGAATTTCTGGTCGTCCTTCAATGGTCATGTTCTCCTCCGAACTACTATAATATATCATGCTTTGGTCACCAGGACCATAAGACCCATGAGTATCGTGTGCCTTTCGTAACAGTGGTCACCTCATGCTCATACATGAAGACAGAGGGAAATATAATACAATCTCCCTGTTTTAGTTCCATCTTCTCACCACATAAGATGAAATCACCACCCTCATAGTCATCATTGAATACACCAACAAAACTAATGACTGGAATGCCACGCTTCTTACCATCAAATATACTATGAATATGGTCTACATGTTTACGAATAGACTGTCCTTCAGTATATTTGTTGAAACGTACACCAGAGAACTCACAGTCAACATCACCACGGGGACGATGCTTAGTATAATATCTGGCAAGCATTTCCATGACTGGGATTCTCATCTTGCCCTGTACTTCAGCATCATATGTGACATCAAAGTCTTTTATTTCATGATGCTTGGAATTACTATTCTGATACCACGTGTGTCCTGTCCAGTGACATTGGTTGAGTGTCTTGATATATTCCTCACACTGTTCTGGTGTGAAGATGTTCTCAACCTCAGCATAATGTAGTAAATCAGTCATCTAATCCGTGCTCTCGTCTAATTCGTTTGAACTCTCGTTTCATTTTCCATGTTTGATACTTAACCACTGTACCAATAGTAATAATATACCATCGTCGTTTGAGTCGTACTACAAACCAGCGGAACTGTAAATCAATGAATGTTGCTACATTGGCATCTATTGCCATGAGTATCATAATGACCGCTGCTAACGTCAATAACGTTAGATAGTATGACTCTACCATATACACCTCTTTGATGATCGTGGAGCGTTGATTGCTGTAAGATATGGTTGTTCAGCAGCAACTTTAATTTCATTACGAAAGACACAGTTCCATAGAATAGTCTTCGTTCCGTTGGATACTTTCACACCCTTATGAATGTGATAGTGATCAACAGGAAAGCATAGTACAGATCCTTTCTTAGGTTTGACTGATATTTTATCATTCATAAACCTAGTCTCACCACCATCAAAGTCATCATTCAGATAAAATATGTATGAGAACTCAGCATGATTTGCTGGTGATTGGTCTGCGTGCCAATCATATGAATCGCTCTCATTATACTGTCTCATGATATTTTGTCCACGCCAGACAATGTTATCACCAAACAAAGAATCGTGTTCCCAGTTATAGAATATGAAATCATTATTGGAAACATAATATTGATTTGCTTGTCTTACCCACTTCCATGCTATATCATCTAACTCAGCAACATCAGTAAGATCATATGTGTCATTATCTCTTCTACTATTCCTGAAGTCTGGTTTTACAGCAGGATTGTAGAATCCCACCACACCAAGGAAGTATTTAATTTCATCATCAGGAATAAAGTTATCGATCTCCCAAATGTATTTGGTGTGCTTGGTTACGTTCATGCTAAGAATGCCTCCAGTGCTCCTACTTTTGGTTTCACCTTCTCAGGATATTTAACAATAACTAGTTCTGTCTTATCATAACGCTTGGTGCCAGACATTTGATATGGGAATGTAAGATACCTGAACTCAGTCCACCCATCATAGAGAGCACGAACGCTATCACTATTGTCATAGGACATTACAAACCCACCTTTGTGTTGCTTCAGTGTCTCACAGAACTTCTCATGGTCAAATGATTTGTGAAGAGCACCGTCTTTGCCATAGTAGTGACTAACAGTCTCATAATATGGTGGGTCCAGGTATAAGAAGTCATTTTCATGTAGTGGGATGGTGTCGAAGCACGACCCATGGCAGAACGACACGTTGGGAGCATGAAAATTCCTAAGTTTATCAATGCCCACCAATCTGAACTCTGCTCTACTACGAACAGTAGAACATCCGATCTTACCTGAGTACGAACCCTTGATTGCAATGTAAAATGACAGTGCTCGCTCCCACTTGTCCTCACTATCTAACCCTGGGAGGAACGTTTTGTAGTGGTCACTATCAACTAGTGGGTAGTGCTGCTCCGCCATGTCGGCAAGGATGGCAGCACCACCATCACCACACACAATCTCCCAGAAGTCTGCCAGGGGTTGGAAGACATCATAACCTTGGACCTTGACACCCTCGCTGGCAATCAGCATCTCAGTGCTGCCACCACCCCAGAAGGGAGACACAAGATATTCGATGCCTGGGTTGACATCACGAATAATCTTGATAAGATCCTTCTTCATCCTATTCTTACCACCAGCATAGCGGTAGAGAGAATGATTGGTTACTTTTTGAGTTTTGGCCATGAATAGGTGTTACGGAGGACTTTAGCGGTAAACTTCTCTCTATCATACTTCACTGCCACATGATTTGACAACTCAATACACTCACACATAATGTTTACATATGAGTCATTGTTGATCTCACCATTGACATACTTGGCAGCACCAACACGTACAGTACGATAAATCTGACGTGCTAGTTCTTTATCACCACGTAGATACTCATTGAGTACAGTGTTAAGAACCTCTTTGTAGTTGCCCTGACTACCACCAGGACGTGCTACACCTGCCTTTGTCAATCGAAATGGTTGTAGAGATGACATACCAATGTTTCTCCACATATACTTCTCATACTTGGCAGGACAGATGTCAAGGTAAGCACGTAGATCATCCTCTTCCATAGAAAGAATGCTAACCTTAGCACGTTGACCCTTGTCAGATGCTTTCTTGAGGTCTTTGTACCACTGGTTGAACTCATCTTCACCGTTAGCAGCACGTTTCTCCCAGCGATTGATGAACTTAGTCATACGAGACTGCTTACGATTCTCGTTGACGTTGTATGCTACCAGGAACCAGTTGTCAGGATGATCTCCACCATTGGCGATGATATGCTCTACCTGAAAGTCCAGAACGTTGTAAGGACCAGTGTGAGTGTAGGCACAGCGTCCACCTTGGTTGAGATATAGCTGGCAGATCAGAATACCACGACCATGTGTAGGATTCTTGGTGAGACTATCAGACTCTGGATCATACCAACCCAGTGTATTCTCACCATCTCCACAAATACCCTGCTGTCCTGATTTACGTACCATGGCACGATCAGGTGTGGAGAGATTGTTGTAGTATTCTTCTGCTTCTTCCCATGATACGTCACGAACCATGACAGCATCACGTACTACCTGGCGACCCATAAGTAGGTTCTGCTTATTCTTAATCAGACCCTGACATTGTTCCCAGTCAAGGATCTGATTTCCGATGACACGTGTTTGATTCTCCATTAGACAGTGACAGAAACAGCGGGGAGACCCTTGACGAAGATAGTATCGACAAGGTTTTGAAGGCGTTTGATAGTAGGAGCACCGTAGTTCTTGAAGACAGGAACAATGACCTTGCCAGTAGACTTACGATACATGTCGAACTTGCCTGGGATAATCTTACCACAAGCAATGTCAGCAGCGTCGTCTTTGTTAAGACGAATGACACGACCGACAGTCTGTGCCATTTGGATGACATCCAGTTGACGAAGGAACACACAGTGTGTTAGACCGTGGACGTTGATACCTTCAGACAGGATGCTGTAGTGGAAGATCACAAACTTACGATTAGGATCTTTGCCCCAAGCATTGAAGGTGTCGAAGAACTGCTCACGGTTGACCTTAGTCTTGTTCACATAAGCACCGAACTTACTGGTGATGTGAAGTACATCGTAACCCTTGTCATGGAAGAAGTCAAGGACATTAGTCTTAGACAGCAGGTTGAACATGATCTTGCTGCTAGGAGCAGCGACCAAGATCTTGTTACCAGCAGCATCAATATCCTCAATCAAGTTGGTGAGTGTGTCCTTGTCAGACTCGTAGGAGAACTTACCCTTGACTCGCTCGAAGTCAACCTCGTAAGAAACAACCTCAGGAGCAAGAATGCTGCCGTTGTTGACCAGTTCGGGAGCAGGAACAGACTCAAGCACAGAACCATAGACCATGCTATTGTTCATGCCACGACCATAAGCAGAACGAGTGTGCTTAGGAGTAGCAGTAAAGAAATAGTAGGACTTAGCATCAACGTTGAGCACAGACTCAAAGAAGTCACGACGGACAGAGTTGTGTGCCTCATCATAATAGATACAGTCAATGTCAATGCCTGCCTCTACAATACGACGGAGTGAATTGTATGTGGTGAAGATAACTTGGTGGATACCAGCAGTCTTACAGACAGCATCGTGACACTGAATCTTCTGAACCTTGGTGCTGCTGCCGAAGGAAGTCTCACCACTGTGAACGTGGAAGAACTCAGCATCGACATCACCATTGAAAGCAGTCCAGAACTCATCACAGAGTTGGTTTGCCAGCAGAATACGTGGGGCGACCACTACAATAGTCTGTGGCGTGGTAGCAGCAGTCAGACGACGCTCAGCATCCTTGATCATGATAAGAGTCTTGCCACCACCTGTAGGGATGATAACCTGACCATGAGTGTTGTTCTCAAGAGCAGCAAGAGCACGCTGCTGGTGAGGACGGAGGGTGAGCATCGATTGCCTTGCTGACTACCCTGTAATTATAGCAGAAAACCTCCCGTGGTGGGAGGTTCGTGCCAGTTATTAAAGTGTCTCTGGTCTCGGTTCTCGTAGACCAGTCATGCCGTCGTTTCCTCGTACATACAATCCATTACTAAAAATAACGTATTGAATGAAATAATCAGTATCGTCTGGTTTAGATGTTGGGAAGTTATCTCTACAGAAGTCATCTGCTGCCTCCTCAGTAGTGAACTCTACAAATGTAAACTCATTGTACAATAGTTTATCGAAGATAGCAGGGTTCTCCGACTGCATATTCAAATAGTATGCTGAATAGATAGCATTTGCTTTAGTGGCATCATCTACACCATCAGGACCAACAGTTCTCAACAATACAATGGTTGATTGTGTTGCCTCTGTGTAGTGTCTCATCCACTCTACAAAGTCTCTTGTGGTAACGTACATAATATCAATCCGTAATGTTTAGGTTTTCAATAACAGCACCAGTTAGTCCTTCATTCAGACTATACTGATTGATCTTATCCCAAATCTGTTTTGATAGTGGTAGTCCACCGTTTTCTTCTCTTTGTTTAGCAAGAATAGCAGACTGTTTGATTTCACCAACAATTTGTTCAGTAGCATATTGTCCTGTCTCAACAGCATTAAATTTGAAATGAGCAGGGATAGAGAGATACTCATTCTCATGATCTGGGTCTAGTTCATGATAAGCAAAGGGATCAATAGGCCAGCTATATTCTTCATCCCAGATGAGATAATCTAGCATGTCATCAAACTCATCTGGAGTTTTAATATTCTCACGTAGATATGTTCTGTAAGCAGTCCACAATGCTAGTTCACCAGTAAACTTTTCGGTAGCATCTGGCAGTTGTGTCCAGTCAGAACCACGAAGTAGTTTCTCTAGTGTTGCTTTCTTCACTTCATCAGTTTTGATGAGATATTCTTGTCTAGTAGCAATATCAATGATTGCTTTCGACTTGACTACTTCAGCATCAACTTGCTGTACTGCTAGTGCTGCCTTGAGAATATCAAATAGTTCTTTTACTTGAGATAGGGTAAGATCATTTTTTTCATATCTCAACCATTTTGAGGTTTTAGTAGAAAAGTCAAACTTCAACTTTTCTTTCTCAAAGATATGCTCGCCATTCTCAAAAACTGAGAAACTTACGATTCTATCATTTTCATTAGACCACTCAGCTGGCAGATTATTATGAAGGTTGGTATTAATCGTAGGTTCCAACTTAGTGGCAAGGTATGTCCACTCACCATCCTGCTTCACACGCACAACCATTAGACGATGAAGAGCGTCCCATTCAAGAATAGGTTTCCTCTCTTCAGGTGGTAAGATTCTCTCGAATTGAAAATCGTCTGGATTAAACGCCATCTCTATCAGGGTGCTTTATTTACTATTTAGAATGCTTTGATCATCCACTTAGTCCACGTGTATGGTGTGACTAGTGGTACTTCATCTTGTGGATCAAATTCAGGAACAGGAATCAACTGCTTAGTTTGCTGTAGTGTGAACGTACCAGGGAGAACCTGAAGACCTACATCTAGAGCAGAGAACTCAAGATCAACAGAGGAATTAGCACCACCAGAGAAAGATTGTAGTGCTGCACTCTGTGTACCACCAGTCTCATTGTTACCATATCCATAAATGGCGCTATTATTATGAGCAGTCAGTGAGACATAGTGATTGTGCTTCAATTTGTTGACTGGGTTGTAGGAACTAACAGTAATCTCTTTGTCTGGAATGTCAACAGTAGACAAGAACTTACGAGCGTTAGTACCACCAAAAGCACCAGTCTGTCCAGTGAATGGAGAACCATCTAGGTCAATATATGAATTGATTTCATTATATTCTCCACCACCAATACCATTCTGTTGGACAGTAACAGAACCATATTGACCAGCGGTGTTAACACCCTGATATCCAGGGTTAGTACCATTCGACCAGTTCTGAACGCTACCATTGTGCCAACCACTACCATCACAACCAGTAGATCCAGGTAAGTTACTTGCACTCAGACTATAATCCTCTAGAGCATATCCCCATAGGTTGAACGAGAATGTACCAGATGATGTGAATGTAGCATTAGTGCCAGAACCTAGGTTCGAAGCATTAGGTGGAACAACATCAATACCATAACCACCAGTACCACCCCAGTTAACTTTACCTTTGAACCTACCTGGGTCAGAATTACCAGAGATCAAATCGTGGAAGTGTAGTGGAATATCATAAATCTTCTCTGGGTCTAGTCCAACAGGACATGTTGTCTTACCAGATGTGAAGAATTCAATCTGTCCAGTAACATCAGAATAACCAGTAGTGGTTACCTGAGCAATACCAAAGTAATCGGAAGTTTGTGCTGGTTGTCCAGTAGCAGGAGTTTCTACTTGTTCTAGTTCATCAACACCAGGATCAGCAATCTTATCAATAAACCACATACCACCAAATGCTCCAGGTTCAGCATTACCAGGAGAACCAGATTGTTTTGTTGGTGTGTACGATGGTGTTAGTCCAGGAGAAGAAGCGGCGTTGCCATCAATAACACCAGTGCCCTTGACATATCTGTTTCTAAGGTCAGGAACTCTAAAGTATGTGTCACCACCTACTAGTTTAGCACCATACTCATACTCAAGCACTTCAAATAGCAATGGATACTCTACTGGATTGTAGTATGAACCATCACAATATACCCAACTTGGGAATCTAGATCCTGGTTTGCCATCTAATGTACCCCAAGCGTCAGATTCAGTACCATCTTGGAATACAGGCATGATAGCTCCAACAGGCAAACCATCAAACTTAGTATTAATTCTAATCTGACTACCACTGAATGTATTACCAATATACTTACATGGTGTGATAGAACTATACCACTGACTCTCTAGAGGATCTTGTACAGCAGCAGGAGTTTGAACAGAGAATCCTGTTGTAAATGATCCAGCAGTAACAAATGTTGTTCTAGTAAATCCAGCAATATCAGAAGATGTCATCTGTACTTGGAACTGATCTCCATTAGATACATTTCCCTGAGATGCTACAGTATATGAAAGGAATGCTCCACCATTAATAGAGATCAATGCTCCATTTGTAGCATAAAGACCAATACTGATACCTGTAGATAGACCACTGATAGTAATAGTTTCAACAGATGTTGTTTGTACACCAGGACCAGTGGCAAGTACACTAGAGAATGCGAAGTCATCGGGTTCTGTACCGAATGCTCCACCATTAGTTACACTCCAAATTCTCTCATAAAATCCAGCAGTTGAACCAGCAAGACCAATCTTTGTATTGAAGACTCTTCCTTCGCCAATAACATCACTAGTTGTGTAGTTCAAAGCAAGAGTATCAAAGTTCGATACTGTTGTCTGTGTAACACCAGCACCTAGATTTACACCATTCTTGATAATATATGCTAGGTCAGTGTTAGGACCCATGTCACCAAAACCTTGCTCAACGATAAAGTCAACAGTGGTATCAAGACCTTGAATCAGGTTGGTATTACTAGTATATTCTGTGAGTAGATCAGCAGGGTTAACAGGCAACCAAGAGTAACCAGTAGGTGTACTATCAGATTCAGCACCAGTAGTAACATTCCAGTCAACAGGATCTCCAGTACCAACAGTAATTTCTGTACTTACAGTGGATTGGAAGTCGGGAGATGATGTAATTCTAATACGGAACTGCTGACCATTTGAAATGGTAGTACCTGTAGCACCACTAACGTAGGCATTTCCTTCTACACTAATCTCAGCACCACCAGTAGCAGTAATATTTACAGGTACAGTAATACCAGAGATCTGGACTTCTTCACTTATAACGAGAGTGCTAATACTAACACCAGTTACATCTTCAAGGAAGAATGGGTTTGGTTCAGAATCAGGTGGTGGACCAGCATTGATATCAAAGTTAGCAGTAGTATCACCCACAGTGACAGCAGTTGTGTATGTGGTGTTAAACTGATTGCCAGTTGTTGCTTGGACTTGAATATATTGGTTGTTAAAGACCACAACACCTGCTTCAAATGCTCCACAACTAGAAGGATTAGAATTAGTACATACTCTTACAGCAGATGTAATACCAGGAGAGTTAGTTGTTACCGATACACCACCTGTAATACCAGTAATCTGTTCAAGATTAGATTCATATGTTGTTTGTACCGTAGCACCGTCAATAGTATCAAAGCTGAAAGGATCTGGTGTGATGTCTTGCTGTGAGTATTCAACATAAACAGCACCTTCTTCACCAGCAGCGGCACCTTGACCACTAACTTGTGCTGCTGATAGTGGTGTACAATATGTGGCATTATAATAAGCACCACCACCATTACCACCAGTAGCATCTAGATCACTAGTTTGTAGTGTAGTTCCACCTTCACTGGTGGAATTAATTAGTGTACCAGCGGATCCATCATATCCACCACCACCGCCACCAGGACCACCACCCTGACCAGTTCTATCAGGAGCATCATCACCAGGAAGATTTAGGTTAATAGTGGTAGTTTGAACTGTGCCATTGGTGTTGTAGTTACCATATTGAATTTCTAATGGCGTGGCAGTATCGTTACCAGCACCACCGCCGCCACCACCACCGCCAGCAAGGGCGATCAGTGTACCATTACTGAGTGTAATAGCAGAAGCGCCGCCACCTCCACCACCAGCACCAGAGGCGTCTCCAGGACCAGCATCGCCACCGTCTCCACCATAACAATAACCAAAACCACCAGTACCACCACCAGTTCCAGCTACATAATTAGAACCATCATTACCAGCGTCAGCAGGATAAATTCTTAGTTTATAGTCAGGATTGCCGAATTGGTTAGTTGGCCAAACATTAATAGGTATCTCTACAAGGACTCTAAGAATATTGCCAGAACCACCAGGACCACCTGAACTATTTGGTACGTCACCACCACCTTCTCCACCACCAGCACCAACTAGTGAGAGATAGAATTGAGTGGCAGCAAAAGCAGGAATAGTAAACTCTGTATAATCAGTGAATCCCTCTCCAACCCATGTCTCAGTAATGAAATCACCAAGAGTGTTGAACTGTCTAGTATAGACTCTAAACGTATCAATTATAGCATCACCTGCCAGCACATCAGGACCGTTACCAATTCTATAAGACAACTGTGCTAGACCACCAGATGCCGAAGAAGCATTCTGTCTAACAAATAATGTATAATTTGTTGGCAGAATAGTAACACTAGATCCCCAGTTAACTTGGTCTACACTGAGACTACCAACACCACCAGTAATTGATGCTGTAGTAGCAGCATCCAATCCCCCTATTTTTACCTCAGCAATTTGTTCTACACCTGGGTCAGACAAAAAGACAGGGGTAGCATGGAATGGATAAGGAACTGTTCTCTCTTCTCTAGTAATAAGAGTAATCGAATGAGTAGTTTCCGAGTAAGTTGGTGATGATGGACCACCAGTAGGGTTACCAACAGATGGGTTACCATCTGGAGGACCTTGTAGTCTAACAGTAGCAGTTACACTGTTTTCATATGTACCATCAGCACGTATCTTCAGGTTGAGAGTGTCATTGTTTTCAACTGTTAATTGTTGTACCCAACTACCAGTATTATTCTTTCTAATAAAACCACCAGTGCCATCAATGATAGCAGTCATCTTCACACCCTGACCATTCAGTTGTGATACCAAGTTCTGAGCAGTGCTTGGACTATTGTTTGCTAGATTAGTAAATGGTGACTCTAGATTATTATATGTACCACTAGAGTATTCTGTACCAAGACCAGTGATAGTAACATCACCAAAATACATGAAGTCTGGTTCTGCTCTGTTATGTGTAGCGTCACCAGATACTAGAACCTTTTCATATTCAGCAACAGTCAAAGTACAAACTTCACCACCACTACCAGTAATAGTTACAGTATCACCAATACTATAACCATAACCAGGATCACTGATAATTAGATCATCAAATCCATCGGTGGTGACCTGAACTTGCATGCTGTTTCCGTTACCACCAGAAACAGGATATTCTGTACCATTAGTGAGGAATCCAGTGGTTGGTGCTGTTCCTACTAGGTTTAGTTTTACACCATAGGTAAAGATGGGAGCAATACTAGCAGTAGCTGGATATCTATCTACCTCAGTCCATGACTGCCAGTTATCATCTACATCACCCAGAGTCTGTGTTACCTGATAAGAACCAGATCCGTATGTACCAGCAGTAGTATTTTCGTAACTATTACCACCTCTAGTGTAAGTATCACCACCAGTAGCAAATACAGTTACAGTACCAGTTCTCTTCTGAGTATAATTAGGACCGTTACGAATTCTAGTATAGAGAGTATCACCAAGAACTAACTGGTCACCGATAGATTGAGACCAGTTACTGTTATCAGCAGAGATGTCTACAGAACTTGTAGAAGATGCTCTAAGTACAACATCACCATCAATACCCGTGATGGGAATATCGTAGTAAAAATAATCATCTCCACCATCAGCAGGAATCTGCTGGTCTACTCTATCAGTAAAAGTAAACTGGTTAATATTCTGATCTTGTGCTCTAGTTGTAATACCCCACGTTCTACTAAATGATGTAGATGGTTGTCCAATGTTAGTACCAAATGTTTCGTCACCAACATTGAATGTCACCACAGTGCTAGTAACATACCAGTCGGGAACAGTTACTCTTAGTTGTACTTTATCTCCAGGTTGTAGACCACCAGTACCATCAGCAACATTGGCACTGATAGATGATCTCCAGGAATCAAAGGAACCATTCCTATAGATTCTAAATCTTGCTGTTGAATTGTTTGTATTATTATTCTTAGGACCGTTAGATACAGCAGAGATGCTAGCAGGAATAGGAATCTCAAAATTCGCTAGGTCAACTACATTAGAATAGTATGTTGTATTTCTTTGAAAGGTTGTAGTACCACCACTGCTACTAGTTCCATTAAAAGCACCAGTAAATCCAGATTGATTTGTAAAGTTAAAGGTATCTGGTAGCGCATCAGGAATTTTTGTACCAAATGTGACGCCATCGGGGTCAGATCCAGTACCAATTTGTACATTAACAGTAACCTGAGTGTTCCAGGTACTTGGAGTTGGATATCGTACCTGTACTTTATCCCCAGGATTTACGTTTACAGGACTACTGCTAAATGGCATGGATTCCTACTCTATCACGTGCTATTTCTACTTGTTATTTAGGTCAGACTGCCTAACGTTAATCCAAGGACCATTGTTAATTCTTACCTGAATTGGTTTATCTGCTGTGATCTCTTGAGGTTGATCTCCATCAACTTCAAAGATTCTAGACTTATAATGTGGATTACTTGGATCCATATCATATACCACAGGAAATTTTTTCACAATGTACTCCAATAATGATTAGCAATGTTCTGAAACAGGGCATCTTCAGCAGAAATATCATCTTCTTGAGAAAAGTGAGTCTCGTAAGAGTTTACCGACACTGTTTCTCCATCTACAGTTGTAGTCACAGTCTTTCTAAAACCAACTTGCTTAAGCAGAGGTCTGACTTCAATAGCATCTATGACTTCGGTTCTTTCGACTGCCATCTTACATTTCTCGGGTGTTTTGCCATACTCCACTATTTATGCTGACCTGAGCATCTGGGTCATCCAATTTGATTTCCACAGGAACTTCAATATCGTTAGCATCAATTTGTGCTGATAATACATAGTCTGAAGGATTATTAGTAATCAAGTCAATATCTTCATAAGGATATTTACCAACGTTATCAGCATAATCAAAACTCTCAGCAATCACAGGAGCCCGAGTGGTAACAGTAACATTAAATGTTCCACTAGGTGTTGTCACTGGTATTATTTTACTATTAGTCTTACCGACCTGAGCGTTAGCAGGGAGTCCACTTAGGTCTGTATTAAACGGAAGAGTAGTTGTTCTCAATTTTACTTGATTGCCGTTATTGAAATTTTTAGAACCAGAAAAACTATTGTTGAGACCCATAAAGTTACCACTACCTGATGTGGAAATAGTAGTTGGCATATCAACACCAGCAAGTATACCGAGGTTTAAATCGTAAGTAGTATTCTCTTCTAGATTTTGGAACGATGTAGTCCAATTAGTTGATGGTGTATTATCATTAGTAATCTGAACATCTATGCTAGCAAAATCAGACGAACTACCTGCTACAGCACTGAGAGTAATAGTGTGACTAACAGGACTTTGATTTGCTTCTACATTTGACTGAGTAATTGGAGTCCAAGCATAAGTAAGAGAATCACCAGAATTAAAGACAGTGCTGCCCCATGGACCAGATAAAGTAGCAGTTATAAAATCTACAATAGCAAAATTAAATACAATTGTATCGTCAGGAATTCCATCAGAACTGTTGCCACCAGTGTAAGTAAATTGAGTAATTTCTGGTACTAGAAGATTATACGATATAATTATTCTCCCATCACCACTTCGTAATCCTTGATTACTGGATAATGTAACTAACTGACTATTATATCGTGATCTAGCAGCTGTGTTATATGCCACTGAAGTTTGAGCACCGCCACCGCCGCCACCTGTGCCGCCACCTGATCCACCGCCACCACCGTTGGCACCATTAAACAAAGCAAAAGTACCATTAACAGCAGAAAAAGCACTAGCTGTAGCAGGAGTAGAACAACTACTAGATCCTCGACCACCACCACCGCCACCCGAAACGGCTGCTACTACATTACTGATTTTTAAAACAGAGGCACCACCGCCTCCTCCACCACCACCAGCATAGGCAGTACAATAGACAGGAAAATTTTTACAGCAAGCACAAAATACAATACCAGCATTGCGTCTAGGAGGATCACAGAATCCACCACATCCACCGTAATTAGGATCAGGTTGCTGACCACCAGGACATCCATCACAATATCCACCAGTGTGTATACATTGTGTTCCACATTGATATTGATATGGACTAGCGGATCCAGATCCGCCATTTACTCCACCACCTCCAGCAGATCCACCTCCACTAGCACCTCCAGAACCATCACCACCTCTCTTTCCAATCTGTAATTGAAATGATCTTGCTACCAAATCTTGATTTACTTTAAATATAGAATCTCTAGACTTACCAAAACTAGTAGAACTACCACACCCAGATCCACTACCACCCTGAGCGCCAGCGATCCGTACAAATATATCCTTGGCGTTGCCAGGAATATTGACAGTTGTATTAGATGTATATGTTGTACTAACAGGTGTTAAAGACATTACTCTTCCTTCTCTGCTTCCAACTCCGCCATCGCTTGATCCAAGACTTCCTGTTCCATTGGACTCAATGGTTGAGTCATAATTGTTTCCTGAGCATCAGGTTTTTGAAACGCTAGATTAGTAAGAATATCACTCAGAAGAACTTCTTCGGTTATACCCAATCTATTAGTAACTCTAGTTATTTCTTCATCAACAAATTTTTTAACTTTCCTACCTTCTTCTGTACCCTGAAAATGGTTAACGAGTGCCTGAAATTGAGGCATCGTTAGAACATATAATCTCTTGTGAAGTTCAGGCAGTTCTTCAATGGTGATGTCAGCATCCAAATTAGGATTAGCTTTATAAAATTGTCTAATTAACTTGTCAATTTTGGTCATATTACTCACCACTTTGAAGGATTAGCAGGGCAACGCATCATAGGCACCAGCACTTTAGCAGGCATAAAACAACCACATAATTTACATTGTTTTGTTGATGCTACAAAATTCTCACACTCAATACAAATCTTCATTTTCTTGACAGCTTCCTGCTTCATTTCTGAAAGACTTTTCATAATGATAGTGCTTTTTGATATTTATATCATATGCTTCTAGCGTTTTGCCACGAACCGTTGTTAATTCTTACCTGAGCATCTGGTTGATCTACCTTAACTTCCATAGGAATTTCAATATCATCAACGTCAATATTAGCCGATGTTCCATATTGTTGTGGACTATTAGTAATCAAATCAATATCTTCATAAGGATAGTTGCCAACGTCATCAGCATAATTAAAGTCTTCTTTAATTCTTGGTTTTCTAGTAGTGAAATTTATGTTAACTGTTCCGCCAGGGTGAGTAATTTGTACTGTCTTTGTGTTTGTTTTGCCGAATGTACCATTTTCTCCACTGACATCTGTGTTAAATGGCAATGAAGTAGTCCTTAACTGTACTGAATCACCGTCATTAAAGTTTCTAGACCCAGAAAAAGATCCATTTTTTCCAATAGCATTACCACTACCACTAGTAGATATAGTACATGGCATATCAACACCAGCAAGAGTTCCAATAACTACTACAGTTACTGTGTTAGGTTCTAAATTAGTCCATGATTTAGTCCAATTGTTTGATGGTGTATTGTCATTCTTTACCTTAGCAGTCTTCGTGCTGGTCACCGTTCCGCCAGGACCTGATGCTGTTAGTGTATAAGTTTTTTGGGCAGGACTTGTGCCGTTAGCATTTGATTGTAATCCAGTATTTACATTGAGTGTTCCACTAGTACCAACAGAACCAATACCTCGGTTTATACTGACATTATCAGCATATTGTGTGTTCCATGTAATAGAAACATTAGCATCTGGAATACCATCAGTATTGTAGTTATTACCTACAGAATAAGAAGTAATACTTGGGTTATGATACTCCCACACAATTCTAGCACCACCTTTAGCACCTGATCCAGCACTACCACCATCATTTCCTGCTCCACCAGCACCATAATTAGCACCCGATCTACCGCCTGGGCAACTGCCGCTGGTTCCATTTAGATCAGTTCCCCTACCACCTTTACCATTACCACAGCGTCCAGAGTTTCCACTTTGATTACCTGCTCCACCACCATCTTGTCCATCGTCGTCATCAGATCCAGATCCACCACCTGAAGTAATATCACCAGCATCAGAATAACCACCGCCACCACCACCAGAGTCGTCAGTTCCAGTACGACCACCAGTAGCACGAACGTTTACAATGTTACCAGGACCACCTTTAATTTCTGATGTGCCACCATTATTGCCGTCATCACAACTAGGTGACGAACCACCAGATGCTACCTTAATTGATAGCGTCTGACCAGAAGAAAAATTTCTAGTGGATCTAGAAAATCCACCGCCTCCTCCGCCGCCACCTTCATCATCTCCATCACAATCTCGATAACCAGAAGCACCACCACCAATCACTGTACAAGTGACACTTTTAGTAGCAAATGGTGCTGTCCAACTGTAGTTTCCAGGATTAGGGTAACTATTTGTAGGCATTTTAAATCTCTCTAGCGTTTTGCCAAGATCCGTTATTAATACTTATCTGAGCATCGGGTTGATCGACCTTAATTTCCATAGCAATATCAATATCATTAGCAGTAATTTGTGCTGTTGTAGCATATTGATCTGGACTATTGGTAATCAAATCAATATCTTCATAAGGATAGTTGCCAAGATTATTAGAATAATTAAAGTCTTCACTGATTCTAGGTGCTTTAGTTCCTATAGTAATATTCTTAGATCCACCTGCGTATGACACTGTAATTGTTTTGAGATTCTCTTTTCCATAGATACCAGTTTGTCCACTGATATCTGTGTTAAATGGTAGTGTAGTAGTCCTCAACTGTACAGTGTTGCCGTTATTGAAATTTTTAGAACCAGAAAAAGATCCACCAGAACCAACAAAGTTACCACTACCTGCTGCAGAAACCTGTGTAGGCATATCTATGCCAGAAATATTTCCTAGAGTTACTGTAACTTGAGTATCAGGTTCTAAATTAGTAAATGATGTATTCGTAATCCAATTACTATTAGGTACATTGTCATTACGAGCAGAGACAGTAACATTACTAGTTGTGCTGCCACCATCATTTGATGCTGTCAAATAATATGTTCTAGTTGCTGGACTATTACTACCAGCAGTAGATTGTGGCAAGTTAGTAATATTTTTATTGCCATCTACTGCTTGACTACCAAAGTTCTCTCCAGCAGAACTAGTGAGAGTCACACTAGTAGCATATGTTGTAGTCCATGTCAATGTAGTCGAATAAGAAGGAGATCCACCCGTACTATTTTGTGGATTTGGACTTGCTGTAAAACTATTAATCTGTGGTGCTGCTTCTAACCATGTTACTTGGACATATCCATCCATAGCAGTCTGATTATAACTGGCGCTACCAGCTTGACATAAAGAAGTACGGTATCGTGAACCACCACGACCACCACCGCCGCCGCCATTATTATTGTCTCGTCCAGGACCACCGCCAGCACCACCAAGAGCACCGCCGCCTCCGCCGCCGCCACCACCGCCATCGGTGCCGCCTGGGTCTCCACCCTGACCACCGACGCTAACACTAAAACTACCACTAGCAGTAGCGTTTACAGACTGGACTCCGCCACCACCACCATTTCTGTTATCGGAAGCACCACCGCCACCACCTGATCCACCCATACAGATGGCATTTACACCATTAATTTTTAATCCTGAGGCACCGCCGCCTCCTCCACCACCACCAGAGTAGGGAGGATCACCAGCGTTACCACCACGACCACCAGCTGCCATACCAGAACCACCACTACCTCCAGTAGCGTTCGGAGCATTGTTCTGTCCATTACCACCATTGTTACCAACATAACAGGTGAATGTTCTAGCCTGAAAATTTTGATTGACGGTAAATGTTTGTTGTGTCGTTTTGCCACCAACACCACCCTGAGCAGAGGCGTCTGTACCACCTGTGCCACCTCTAGCACCACGTACAGTTACACTGATGCTATATCCGTTGTCGGGTATGCTAACATTATACGTTCCAGGCGACGTAAAAGTTGAAGTAGGCATTAGATCTTAATGATATACTCTACTAGAATGTATGGAGGAGTTGCTTCATCAAGTTTTTTGATGTTGCTAGTTGTTAAAGTAACTGTACTTTCTAGTCCAAAAGCATCAATATCAGTATCTACGAAATTATATCTCAACTCATTGTTATCAGAAACTACAGTTGATGATGGGAAATCAATCAAGTGAGCATGAGATACAACAGCAGAAGATCCTGTCGGAGATTGAACTGTAATTGGTTCGTTAGAACCTTCGTTTTGAGCATTATTACCACCCTGTGAAGCACCTGTTGTTTCACCAGTGAAGATAGAATCTGCCCATTTTCCAAGATAACTAAACACACCAACACCTGCTTCGTGACCATGTGCTTGGAAGTTTTGTTCTGACAAGAAAGCATTCAATGTTCTACCATTAGTGGTGGTAGTATTGAATGTAGGATTACCAATAAACTCTTGATTACCAGGACTAACAACTTCGAAAGTACCACTATATGTAATTGTTGTAGTGTCACCAATCAAAGATACAACGTTAATCTCAGCACCAACTCTATATGGATTAGTAGAGTCTTCATTGATCACCTTATCATTTAAATAAGCACCAGAAGCATTACCACCTTGGATATATTTCGATCCAATGTCAGGTAAAACAAATTGATTATTAGTTAGCGTTTGATCAGGTCTTTTGAATTTGGAGTTGACACCAGTTCCCAAAATTCCAGCAAGAATTGGATACTCGCTAGCATCAAGAATAGATCCATCACATCTCAAATAACCAGCAGGAAGCTTCTCTTTCCAATCTCCCTGATCAGGAACATTGACAGTAGGTAATCTGATAGGATATGGTATAATGGTGCCCGAAACACCACCATATCTTGCTTTTTCCTTAGTGTAATAGGTTGGCATTAGTAAGCTCTAATTAGGTTGGTAATAGTAACAGAAGCTGTTCTTGTAGTGAATGTAATCTGTAGTGCCCCATCGAGTGAGTTTGGAGTAACGTTCGGTTGTGCCAAAACGTTAAGCTGTTGAACTACGTCAAGGTTTGAACCATCATATACAACGTTAAAAGAACCATCATGGTCATGAGTTTCAATAACATCATTAATACCACCACCAGTCAAAGTATCATTCAAGAATGAAACAGCAGCGTGGTTGAATAGTGTCTTGGTATATCCATGTTGATGGTCAGATCCACCAGTACCATTATCATAGTTAGGACATTTGATTGTCTGACTACTATCCGAAAATGGAATTCTATATCCTGGGAAGAATCTACCAGTTTGTTTCAAAGCAGTCATATTGGCGTTACCAGAAGCAGATGTAGCACCAGACTTATCTCTTAAGTTAAAGTGTGATCCAGATCCAGTAAACCAAGACTTACCAACACCATGACCCACAGCAGTTGTGCCAAATGGTTCGTGTTCGGCAACGGGCAAACTACCGCCAACAGAAGCGATGGTATATCTACCAACACCAGTAGAGAATGGAGAGTTATTTAAAGCAGTAATATTACTTGTTGGACTGTTTCCAATCCAGAATCCAGTTTCTACACCACCACTACTACAATCAAGTGATGTTGGTAGCGGACAATAAGGTCCGAATGGAGCAAAGTATCCTGATGGACAGGGGTGAACTCTTTCATAAAATTCTGTAAAGTTTACTTCTGGTGTAGCAAATACACAAGCACCTCCACCTGGGTTCTCTCCAGAGTCACCCGTGTTAATTGTTTTATATGTTCCTTCGTGGAAGTGCTGGGGGAAGTGTTCTCTACCCAGTTTTCTAGGACAAACGTATACCTCTTTAATAGAGAAACCTTCAATAATAGTCTGTCCTGTAACTACACCTTCAAAATAAGAATTACCAACCTGAGTAACAGTAATGGTGATGTCATTAGCGGTAGAAACACCACCATCGTCAGAAAATGTCGAACCAGGAATTATTAGTTGATCACTAATATTATATGCTTGTCCCTTAACTTTAGGAACAACATCATATGTTTGATCTGTATTAAGAACAACCGTAAACTGAGAACCTGATCCAATAACAGCAGCACCAGTATCAGCATTAGTGCCATTTGTTGCTGTAACATTATTATAAACTTTCGTATTAGTTACTGTAGGTGCTGTTCCAGTTGTCGTGATACTAACAATCGTACCCTCTGGGTCTGGAGTATATGTAAAGTTTAGATCAGTCCGAGCGTTAACTACGTTTGGTGGACCAAGGTCTCCAGGTTCAAATCCAGGAACAGAATCACCAAGGTAATTTTGTACTATACTCAAGGCATCAAGATTATCAATTGGAGATGGAACAAGAGGAGACGTGGAAACATAGTTACCAAAGTAGGCAGTTGAAATATCCGCCAATGCTTTGTTATTTGTTTGTGGTAGTCTAAATGTTACAGTGTAGTTAGGGAAGGTGCCACTAAATTCTGTACCACCGTAGGTATCACGTAGAATACGTGCTAACAGTGGATAATCTGCCGCTTCTAGTTCAGTACCATTACAAAGCAACCACCCACTAGGAATTTCAGACAGGTTTCCTGTCCAAGGTTGGACACTTCCGATTGGAAGTGCCCTTTGTGTTTTGATTACGTTATATCCTGGCATATTAGATCTCTACGAGCCACCAACCTTGTGTTGTAGATGGAGCACCAGTAGTGGTTCCATCAAAGTTTGTACTACCTAGGAAGATCAGACCGAAACCAGCATGTGGGGTCTGGACAACAAGTTCACCGCCGCCGTAGTTAATAGTATCTAGGCTAGCAGGGACTCCACTATTGGTATTGTCGCCTTGAATAGCAACATTGTCAGGTGCTCTTACCTTGAGCGAGATGTTGTAGGTTAGGTTACCACCAACATCTACAACTCTAATCATGTCACCAGTGGTTGGATTCTGTGGTAGTTTGATAGTTGTATCAGAAGAAGGTGTAACAAAGTAGTTGACGTTCGATACAACATCGATTGTCTCTTCACCAGCACCAACAAACACCCACTTTCTAGCACCAGATGGAGTGAAGAATCCTTCTTGACCAGCGAAGTTCATAGAACCATCAGCTTCTACCTCGAAGATTTCTTCAGGTTGCCTGAGTTTCAAGAAGGCGAGTTGAACAGCACCATTGTTTTGTGTACCAGTATTGTGTGTTGGTGGTACAGTACCGAGGGCACCAGTGCCAACAACAGTGTAGATGTTAATGCCAGAGAAGATAGTATCACCATCATCAACAGACTGACCAGATACCCACTCAGGAGAATTATCAATCTTATTGAGTTGGAAGTTACCACCATCAACTTGTAGAGGACCAGCAATAGTGCTTTCAGTTTGACCCTCAACAGTTAGGTGACCAGCGATTGTTAGGTTACCAGTGCTGTTCTGGAGGATCAACTTCTGATCAGTTGGTGAACCAACCAGGAGATCACCAATACTAATCGTGGTAAGACCTGTCTCAGAATCAACTGTCAATCTGTCACAGTTTGTACCACCAGCACCAAAGTCACCCTTGAGGCAGGTATCACCTGTAGCAGAGTCAACAGTAAATGTGGTAACAGGAGAAGAACCACCAGTAGTGATGGTTAGTACCTGAGAGTTAGCGGTTGTCGAACCAGCAAGAGTGAAGTTAGCATTAACAGTTACATCACCAAGGATGGTGGTGTTACCGTTAGTAGAGTCAACAACAAATTGCTCAACAGGGTTATTATCAGCACCGTCTGTGATTACGAATCTCTGTGGAGATGTCGTGTTGATGTCAGTGATGATTGCTAGTTCAGAATCAGTAAAGCGTAGGATGTCTCCCTCACCAACAGCACCAGAGAAGTCGCCAGTATTGATGTCTTCTAGAGTTCCGCTGCTAACAGCACTGAGACCACCAACTTCATCGATGAAGCTAACATTGTTTGCTAGGTCATATCTAATGATCTCAATGTTATCTGGGTGATCAGTTCTTAGGAACTTGAAGGAGGAAGGATCAGCACCAGATGGTAGATTAGCTGGAGTTCCAGCAACCATCGAACCATCGCTGTTACGCTGGTTCATTGCTCTCTTGATTTTCACTCTTAGAGGATTATCAGAAGAGATAGCGTTCAAGTTAGTTAGTTCTTCGACTAGAACCAATTCACTGTACTGTTCGCCAACAGGAGCATCACCCTGTGTAGAATCACCACCAGTAAACGCTACCTGACCAGCAGTTGTACCAACAGCAAATGGTTTGCTGAGAGTAAACGTGGTTCCAGCAATCGTTTGGATTTGGGCATACTTGGTTCCGTCATTAAATGTAACAGAAGAAGAAGGATCAATACGTACCCAAGTATTGTTTGTGTCGAAACTAGCAGCGTTAGTAACACTGGTAATAGTGCTGCTGTTAGCAGCAACGTTAGCAGTAAACGATGTTGGATCGAAAATTGCTAGTCTAGAACGATCAAGGAGGAGGTAAGCACCAACTTCAAAGATCGTGGTGTTAGCAGGTGTCGAGAATGTGAGATAGTATTCGTCAGCATCAGCAGATCCACCAACAGCATCATCAGTACCACCGTAGAAGCTAGCGTCAGTATCAATGAACTGACCGATGACCGTCTTAGTGAAGAGGTCAACGTTAGAGTTATCAGTATCACCTTGGTCATGAGCAGAAGCAGTGGTAGAGAACGAACCTCTACGTACCTCGAACTCACCAGAGTTAAGACCACCAGAGAGTGTTACATCACCCTCAAGTGTAGAAGAAGACTTAACGATTAGACTGTTGTTGATCTGTGTAAATCCACCCTGAGCACCGAGGTACATTCTGGAGACAGAGCTACCAATGTATAGTTTCGATGTGTTCAGTGTGAATAGGTTAACACGATCAGCAGGAGAACTTAGAGTAGCAATACCAGTTCCAGTTACTAGTGCTGTACCGACTGCTAGATCACCATCAACCTCAGTAAATCTGGTTTGGAACTTAACAACCGAACCAGAAACAAGAGAGTTAGACTCGTTAGAGTAAGCACCACCAATCTTAGAAACAGAGACAGCAGCGGTGTTGGTTAGATTAGATGTACCAAGTTCGAGAACCGACTTAAGACCGCCAGTGTGAACCTTGAAGATGGTGTCATCACTGAATGTACCAATGTTGACTTCCTGATGCTCAGCAGTTGGCGAGATGTTAATAACTTGAGGAGATGCCTCAGTAGTGTCATCACCAGAGACCGAGTTACCAATGAACAAGTTCTTCGCTTCAGAAGCAAAGTAAACAGTGGTAGCACCACCATCAAGGAGACTAAAGGAAGCAGAAGTAGTAGATAGAGATCCACCATTAACTGCTAGGTTTTCTTCTAGAAGAACATTCTCAGTAATTCTAGCGTCACCAACAACCGTTAGGGTGTGGTTGGCAAGACCATCGGAGACGTTAATACCAACTCTACCACCAGGAACAGTTCTAGGAGTGCCAGTAGCTTGACCAGAGTGTGGACCTTGTAGACCATTCGTTGTAGCAACTCTAAATGTTGCTTCGACGTTAGGATCAACAGAGTTACCACCAACTAGTAGAGCATTGTTGACTTCAGCAAATGTTCTGTTAGCAAGTAGTGGGAAGTTATCATAACCATTAGTGGCAAGAACCTTACCACTAATGAATGCTGTACCAACAACATCCAAGTTTGCTCTTGGAGCAACAGCATCAGAAGTGAATCCTTGTAGATAATCACTATGAGCAGATCTTGCTAGAGTGTTGATGCCTAGTCTGTAGTCACCATTGTTAGCAGTGTCAGTTCTAAGTGTTTCAGCACCGATTAGAGCAGTCTCAGTCCACTTGGAGAGCGAGACGGCGATGATACCACCAACAGGGATAGCAGTAGGATCGTCAACCTGACTGGTTTCAATGATAGTAGGAGCGTTAACAGAGAAGCTGTCACCAGTTACTGCTGTAACCTCTCTAATGCCGTTGACATTGAGGAATCTACCTTCCAGACCAGAGATCTTAATGGTAGCACCAACAGCGATATCATTACCAGCAGGAGACTCACCACTACCCATGGTGAAGGTTACCAAAGAACCACCAGCAGCAGTAGAGGATGCTACACTAGCAGTGATTGGGTTGTAGTAGTTAGCATAGATCCAACCAAGAGAACCAGTTCTACCAACTTCCTCACCCTTGAGTAGGATGTCACCAGCAGTTGGTCCTTCGCTTGTTTGTAGAGCACCATACTTAACCTCGATACCTAGATTACTGTTAGTCTGATTAGGTGTTCTATTGGTTGGAGTATTGCCAGCATTCTGGTCAACATGAGTTCTGATGCTGTAATCCTGACCAGAGAGAATAGTGCTACCACGTGGATTTAATCTGTAGATAGCAGAGAAAATCTGGTTCTGATGGATAACAACATTACCTTCAGAAGCAATGGTGCTTCTGCTCCAGGAACTGGAGTCTAGAGTTAGGTCGCCACCAGCAGTGCTGTCAACGTTAGAGACAACAGTGAAGGCATTTGGTTCGTTATCGTCAACGTTGATGGTTACAGGGTTGTTGAACAGAGCGTTGCCGTCAACTGTAATCTCTTGCTCGAAAGCAACAGGTAGTTCAAATGTTGTAACCAGACCACCGATATCCCCTTCATCATCATCTGATGATAGTAGTTCTGCTCTCTCAAGGAACGTCTCTTCACCTGTAATAGCATTAATCTTACGGTTACCGATATAGAGGTCACCGTTAGAGTTTAGACCCGTGTAGAAGACGATACCACCATCTTCACGCTTCGCCTGGGCATAGAAGTCTTGAATGTCTTCCAGGACAACTTCCTGACGGAGTGGGAAACCAGTGGAGTAGTTACCAGGACCGAAACCAAGGTATTCAAACGTGTGGTTACCAGATCTAGCAATAGAAGGACGACGTAGCTCGACGTATAGTCTCTTCTCTGTAGGATAGACAGAATCACCACTAATTGGGACTAGTCTGTCTTCAGAACCAGAAGCGGCATTACCATCTTGTGCTTCAATCTTATTGGTAGTGTACTCATATCTGCTTAGAGCAGGGTTCTCGATGAAGTCAAGAACAACTTCCTTAGTTTCACTGTTCTTGTAGTCGTTAGTGGTAACAAGACCATGAATAAAGTTATCAGCAGCACAAACAGTTGCTGGAGTATCAAGGATTGTGGTGTCTCTGGTGTTATCAGGACGGATCTGGAACCACAATGGATCGTTCTTGTAGTCTAGAGGATACAGTTGACCGATAGGCTGGGAGAACTTGAATCCACGGAAGTTTGTACCAACACCAGGACCAGTTGGGAATGGAGAAACGTTACCCTTGACACAAGTTAGATAGTAGATACCTTCTTGCTGGTTAGGAATACGACGCTTGACCTCTTCAATGTCGAAGATGTAGAAGGTGTCTTCAATCTCACCAGCATCGATAACAGAAGCGATCTCGTAGTCGTTACCATCATCGTCAGTGATAATATCACCAGGAGTCATGGTAAGAACGTTGGAGTTCTTATCGCTGTAGAGATAATCCTTTCTATCAGACTTGCTTAGTGAGTCGTTAGGAGAACCAACACTGTTTGGTTTTGCTTGTAGGGTAGCATAGATTAGAACTTGGTTGCCGTTACCATCTAGTACAGGATCATTGTCGGCATCCAGAACTGGTTGAGAGAATGTAGTAGCAGAGTTCTTATCGTATACAACTACATCATCATCTAGACCCTTGAGGACTAGGTAATGCTCATCGGTGCCATCTGGGTTGAAGTAACCTTGGACATAACCGAAACCAGAAGAGAAACCATTCCAGGTAATCTTGTTAAGTTCATTAGAAGTAGAAGTATTAATTCTAAAAGCACCACTACCACCCTGAGGAGCGTTGATTCTGACAGTTACAAACTGCTCGTTTCTTACAGAATCATCAGTGATTGTGTGGTCAAATACAGTTAGTTCTAGGTAGTTGGTGCCACTGACATCAACCTGTCTAGCAGATTGAATGCTAAAGGCAGTCTTAGAAGCAACTCTATCAGATGTAATCTGCTTGACCTGACTGTTTAGATATGGATCATAATCAAAGTTAGGATCAAGAGAAGCAGCAGGAAGACCTAGTTGCTGGGCAAGTGTACCGCCAGCGGTGAGTTGAATTTGTGTCTCGAATAGAGCAACGTCAGCATCACCAGCAGCAGTAGGCTTCAGCAGAATTCTCTGTGGTAGAAGTTTTCTTGTCTCGTCAGTTCTTGCCTTGATAACGAAACCGTTGAGAGGATCACGTACACCTTCAGCATACTTAGGAATGACATAACGTAGACGATAGATTCTATCCTGAGCAGTTCTTTCATCCTTAAGACGCTTGAATGAAGTGTTCTTAGAACGAGCGTCCTTGAGATCCTGACCGAGTTCATTCATTCTTGCCTGAATGTTTATGGCAGGATCATAAGCATCTGTAGTTTGGATGTACCACTGACCTGTAGTAGTCTCTTGATTATCTGCTGTTAGAGCAGAATCGTCTCTAGTTGGGTCAAATCTTACAGGCGAAACACGCTTGTTAGCGAAGACATAGAAGTCTTGACCGAAGTTAGGAGCAAACGTGATTCTAGGTGAACCAGCAACTGCTTCTGCCTTGGTGTTAAATACAGCGAATGTCTTAGGAGTGACGAATCGTACATAGTAGAACTGATTAGTATTAACTTCAGCAGTAACACCACCAGTTGTAATCTGAGGTAGAGTAGAACCCGTACCGAATGTTCTAAAGAACACTTCATGTACAACATCCTCAGTTCCAGGAACATCAAAGATGTGAGGAACGTCGGTCTCTAGAACATCAGTTAGACCAGTTGGGAAGTTACAAACATACTTGTGGAGATCATAAGACTCATCAAGTACAAATTGATTGATACCGATTTCTACATCAAAGTCAACAGAGTCAGTCTCTGGAGAATACATGTAGATGCCAGCGGCAGCGTTCTCCTTTGTCGTTGCCAACATCAACTTGGTTGTATTGGTCTTCTCGAAGATGTTAGGATAGGTTACGCCGTCAGAATAATCTTCTGGTTCAGTAGTTCTACCAGGAGCAATTACATAATAAATGGTGTTAGTGTCGAATCCTTTTGGAAGTCTGATAACACGTTTGTCTACTGTTGCTGGATCAACACCAGATCTAATTTTAGGAACAAGTCTTACAGGAGTTCCAGTTTCAAATAGGTGAGGATCGGAAGTAGAACCACCAGTGTTGATGGTGAACAGAGTAGCACGGGAAGCGAGATTAGCAGTGTCTACAACTGGTTCAACTCTCGTAGCAACGTTGAAAGAAGGTTCTGCTCTAACGATACCAACTAGATCACCAGGAGCAGCATCTGTACCGATTGCTTGAGTGATTAGAGCAGTAAAGACGGTGATAGAGCTAGCAACGTCAGCACAGTCATTAGCGAAGTCATAGACTCCAGGTTGACTAGAAGTATCGCCAAGGACATTGTTGTCAATGACCTGAGTTAGACCATGAGAACCTTGGACAACAATAGGTTCGTTCTTCATGGCAGAGATCGCTAGATCTCTCATCTGTGTGTAAACCTGTACAGACTCGTCTCTCTCGTCGTTGATTAGTCCAGGTTGCTGGACATAATTTAGAGCACCATCATAAACTTTGTCGTTACCGCCGTACTTAATGTTATAGGCGATTGCTTCTAGGAACAACTCAACGTCGTCGATACAGTTCTGGTTACCACCAGGAATGACGAAGCTGGCATTAGCAGGATCGAGAAGCATTCTCTCAACCGCTTCAGTAGCGATGAAAGTCTTGTTAGCAAGAATTAGGTTATGAGCATCAACCTCAGTACCACCAAGAGGTGTTAGACCATTGTTGAGGATCAAGAAGAACTCAGTGAAGTAACCCTCGATAAGAGTGAGGATGTCATTACACTCGGGATAACCCTGGTCGGCAGCATCCCAGACGCTAGTATCTTGGAGTACAGAACTGTCTCTTACTGGGTTGATGTCACTGTAACCACCTTGTAGAACATCGTCACTATCAGCAGTGGTAGCAGTTTGTGGGAACTCGAAGTAGAGATAAGCACCAGAAGTAGAGCTGTTAGATGCTACAACAGCATTACCAAATGTAGCACTAATGTTACCGTTAGCGTCTGTAGTTAGAACAGGAGCAGAGTTACCGATTTCAATTCTAGAACCATCAATAACACGTCTGACATAAGCATTCTGTGGTAGTAGAGCAGCAGCACCAGTTACCTGAATAGCAGTGTCACGATTGAGTCTACCGTTAGTGAAATTAGTGGTATTGTACTCATACTGAGTAACAGTCATACCAACTAGAATACCAGCGGTGCTACCAATGTCAAGGATAGCAGAACCAGCAGTAACTGTAGGATTCTTGATTAGATAATCAAAATTCCTCATAGTAGCAATGGTCAAGTTCTTGACATACTCATATGCCTCAATTGATTCGTTGAACTCGCCATCAATATAAGCAAGAGTACCACCAACGTAGTAACCTTCTGCTGCTTGAATAGTATTGATGTTTCCACCAAGTCTCAAGTCTTGAATAACAGCATCAACAATGTATCCGATGTCTCTTTCACACTTAGAAATAGTGATGTTAGAGTTGTTTTGTAGTTCAGGATAACGGGTAATGATGTAGTTGTATGCTTCTCTTTGAATGAACTCTTTGTTCGTCTCAATGAGGTTAGAAGCATCTTGAGCGTTGTTGTTAATCTGAACGCCATCTGGGTTGAGAGTTTCTAGTGAAGCAGTAAACTGACTGAAACCAGAAGGAGAAACAGTAGACTCGTAGATGTCGTTACCACCACCCAATTTAGGTAGTTTGAGGTATACTTTATCATTAGTTAGAGCACCAAGTCTGTAACCTTCAATAGAGGTAGCAGGTTTCTCGAATGGAGTGTATACATCATCACCAGAATAATATAGTCTAGTCTGGTTTCCAGTAACCTTGGTTGCCTGGTTAGATAGAGGATAATACTTAAGATCTTCCTGGTTGAAGGCACTGGTGTCAACGTTCTTAACAGGAACAATGTCAGTAATATATCCACCCTTATCTTGGTTAAAGGAGAATCCTTTGTAACCAATAGAGTGAAGTGATGTATTTCCGAAGTTGGAGTTAGAGTTGGTGATAGACATGTCACCACCTGACTCCATCAGGAAGTGATCGAAGAAACCAACAGCGAAGACCGAAACACACTGAATGAAGGAGTCATCAGAAGCACGGATGTGGAAGTTTCTCCAGTCATCCTTCCAATAAGCATCACCCTTGGTGTGATAAGCAGTAGTAGCGAAAGCATCGGTTAGTGATGCCTGGTTCCAGGTGTTGCTAAACTCATCGTAGCGGATGAAGGCACGGTCGTCTTTCTGCAACGATACGCCCGTATATTGAGCCACGACCATCGACTTAAATCCAGTCGCCTTAGAACCGTCTGCCCACATACCACACTGACCCCAGGTGGATCTGATGGAACAGTTAAAGACGTAAGGAGAAGCAGATTCAACCGAATCAATCTCTGCTTGTGCTCTAGCAGCAAGGTTGAGATCAGGTGAAGTGTAACCAGTATCATTAATATCGAGACCCAACTGCTGAGGAGTTACATCTACCTCATAGCGGAACAGTTTGGGGTTATCTTCATCAATAGCAGTGACCTTGAATGTACCATTCAGGGCATCA
>Ga0213860_10000116_pt1 | contig 30547 bp, 19 predicted proteins | sample PICome_3_FD_160118 | JGI IMG/M metagenome (GOLD analysis project Ga0213860, IMG submission 160118) | Coastal seawater microbial communities near Pivers Island, North Carolina, United States - PICO550 | ecosystem: Environmental > Aquatic > Marine > Coastal | place: USA: North Carolina...
CATTGAAGAAGAAATGCTCACCTACATCAAATCCACCACTATCCCCTGTTCCATCTCCACTGGAAAGAAGTGTAATATTTGTTGAAGTATAATTATAATTATTAAAATTACTAGGAGTTACCTCAGTAGTTCCTCTAAAGAAATCTGTAGTGTAGTAATTATTAGTAAGAGTTGCATTTGATGGTGTTGTGTCTAGGATCATATATCCTTCATCGCCTGCATATCCAGACATATAGCGATGATTCTTGCAATGATAATAAATGCGATTAGATTCATCTGCATTCATTATAAAGAGAGATTGATACTCATTTTCATAATCAGCAGATGCTGCGCCAGAAACACCAGTACTGTCATAGTAAAGTGATCCACCATTCAACAAACCATCAGCAGTTGTGCTGAATTGTATTGGATGTCCTATACCTTGACTATTAGATGAATCTGATTGATTAAATCTAATTAAGTAATTACGTTTTACTTGAATATTTTCTGGTGCAAAATAGAAGACTCCTGGTAAAAATGGTCCAAATTTTGCAGCATCGTCTCCAAAATTAATATAATATACATTCAGAGAAATTGGATCAGAATCAATTGTAAAAGTAAATCCATTGGCACCCAAAATTAAATCATTTTGAGTAAATGTTTGTTGAACATTTCTGAGATAAACTTTAGTAATCTCATTTTGATTATTACGAACAATCTTAGCAATATTCGCTGATGCATTACCACCAATTTCGTCAATTCTACGATTAACTTCTACAGAACCTAATGATTCATCTACATTACTTACATTGACTAAAATATTACCATATTCAACTTTTACTTCCCAAGTAAATTCTTCAATTTTACCCCAATCAAATACACCATTAGCTACAGAAAACTCATCAGTTAATGCATTTGTTTGATAATAATATGTGTTGGAATCTGTTACTGCACCATAAGTATTTGCATTTTTAATGTAAGGATACTTTGGAGCATTAAGTGAAAAGTTTGTTAATGCATTACCATCGTCACCCCAATCAGGAGTATGTAAAAGAACACCATTTGCCATGATGCCAGTAACTTTATCCTCCTGAAAATCTCTAGTTCCAGGATTAGGAACATCTTTACCACCACGATAGATAAAAGTTTGATCAAATGATCTATCTACAATAGTATCAGATCCTCCAGGTTGCCTTTCGGAAAGAATTATTTGGTTGGGTTTTGGATGATTATCCGATTGAATTCTAAGTCTATCGTTTTGTACAGCAGGACTTCCAGCTATCTGAAACGCTGCTGAAGTAGAAGAATTTGGATGAGTTTGCCAAATTCTATTAATATCAAATGATGTAATTACATTAGGAGTTTCATCTTCAGGGGTAATCTGAAGACGTAAAGGATCATATCCCTTACCACGATTTAAAACTCGTACATGAGTAATCCTTCCAGAGTCTTCATCAATAATTGGATATAATAACGCTTCTATTTCTGGAGTTCCACAACCAGTTACTGTGAGACGTGGTGGATCTGCAGGATCATATCCAGATCCACCATTTAATACTTTGACTGCACGAACACCAAATACTTCGTCAAATATTGGTTCAATGTCAGCACCAGACCCAGGAACAATTCTTGCCATCTATAACCCTCAGCTTACAACGTTAATGGTTCCATTCATAGCAGCATGTGAAGTACACTGATAGTAAAGCACATTAGGAGCATCCATAGGAACGGTGAAATATAAAACTGCCGTTCCACTACCAGTTTGACCCGCAGTATATGCAGTTCCACTCAATCCCTGAGAGCTTTGAATTCTGAAGGGGTGAGTTCCAGCGTTAGTGCTATTATCAAATGCATATGACATGCCACGCATAACATAAATTGTAGGATCTTGAGCAGCACCCGTAAATCCAGGACCAGTGAAAGTAAAGTCTGAAGAACCGACAGCACCAAGTTCCCACCAAGTAATTGGACTACGAGTTACAATCCAACTAGTTCCATTCCAATACAAAGAATCACCTTGAGTAATTCCGCTAACATTTGTATCAGTAAGAGCGGCGAGGGTTGTTGTTAGAGTCCCGTTAAAATCAACAGTAAGAGTATCTCCACTAACGGATGTTGTGATGTTTGTTCCACCCGCAATAGTTAATGTATCGGTTTGACTATTTGCAGCGGTAGTTCCCGTATCACCAGTAACATTGGCAAATGTATTGATAGAAGCAATACCTGCATTATCATCAGCAGGAACAAACTTAGTTCCATCCCATTTCAAGACTTGGTTGGTTGTAGGTGCTTGTGTCGTAATATCAACGTTACTTAAAGAGTCGATACTAGAATATTCAGTCAGTAACTTTACACGAGTATCACCAACACCACCTGCAGTGATATTCATATTCACATATGGATTATCATCACCATCTACAGTAAAGTAATAACCAGGATACCCTGCTGCCGAAGGAGCTACACCTAAAGAAGCATATTCATTCTTATACTTAACTTTAGTGGGCATATTAACTTCGCCCGTAGCACCATCAAAATTGGTTGTAATAGAACCAACAGACAGATTAACATCACCTGTTCCATTGGGGGAAATATTAATATCTCCGTTGGAAGAAGATACAATGCTATTACCACTTACATCTAACGCCGCAGTAAGGCTAGTGTAATCTGACGGTATAAACGAAGATCCGTTGTACCGTAGAACTTGTCCCGTTGCAGGGTTAGAGACACTAATATTTAAATTAGATCCATTACCCAAAGCGGTGTATAGTTCATCAAAGTTGTCGTTGATCTTATCACCGCCAGCACGAAGAGTATCACCTGTATTATCATTAGCGGCGGATCCAAGACCCAGTGATTGTTTAGCCATTACTCGCTACGATTTTTAGTTATTTATAGGATCTCTGGATCAACTAATTCTTCACCATAATCGGCAAGATTAGGAGCAGTCCAGTCATCAGGAACTGTAGTTTCAATTTCAATGTCAGGATTCTTATATCCAGAACCAGCATTGCTGATTTCAACACCCGAAACTCCAATTAGAGCGCGAATATTTCCATCAAATCCAGAGATAGAGTCAACACGAACTGTTGGTCTAGAAGTATATCCAGAACCACCAGATGTTACCTGAACCTTATCAATAAATCCAGTTGTAATCACGGACTGACCGATAGCATTCTGACCAAAGACAGATCCGAGATAATCGAATGTGATTAGAGAGTTGGACGACTCAATAACCGCAACTTCACGATCGTCTGTCTCACCTTGAATGTCGATAAAGTCACCAGGTTCAATTGGAGGAACAACTTCGGCAGCATCAACGTCCGCTTCAGAACCAACATAAGAGAATGCAACAAACGTAGAACCTACGCGAGGAATTTCTGTAAAGATGATTCTAGAACCAACGATTTCAAAACCAATTCCAGGTTCCTGAATAACGCCATTGAGAGAAACAATAATGTTATTTTCAGGTCTAATGGTGCTGGATTGAACACCATCGGTGAGCGTAAGTGAATAGAAAACTTCATTACGCTTGAGGTTAAAGGACTGACGTAGGGAGTCAAACTCGAACGAAATGTCGTCAAGTTGTCTCAGTTTACCAACATAGAATCCAGTAAACGATGCTCCAAGTTCAGGTGCTTCAGTGAATTGAATTTGGTTGGAGAATGCGGTATATGCATTATTTGCTCCAGGTGGTTGCAGGATACCATTAATAAAGATAAGCATGTGACCTGCAGGATCAGGAAGATAAGAAGTTCCATTTTCAATTGTAAGATCGAAGGTAGTTTGAGTACCATCAAATCCTTTGAAGGATCTCTTAACGCGAGCTTTCAGATCTTTAGTAGAACTAATTGCTGCGAGATAACCTTCAATAGACTTAACACCATCTCTAGAACTAAACGTTCCTACAACATCACTGAGATAAATTCTCTTGAGTGTTCCCTCAGTTTTAATATCCTGAACAAGTCCTGCAGCTGCGCCAGCAACAGCAACTTGAGTGGTAATAGAAGCATATCCAACAGGGAAAGATTCAACACCATAATCACCAATCAAATCACCATTACTAAATGACCCTTGATACTCTACTGCGTAGATGTAATTGTTATCGAGATCAACTTCAGTAATAATTGCATATGTGTTAGGATCTTGAACACCACTGACAACCTTGTAAAGTCTATTACCGACTGTAAAGTTATTTAAACCACTAACAACACTGACTCCGAATCTCGTATGTCCATTAGATGCGAGTCTAGAACCAATTCTGAGATCAAAACCAGCATACTTGCTAACATCCAGATAAACTCTAGAGTTTTCAGGATAAACAACCGCAGTCTTTTCAAATGTTCCTAATAAAGTCTCAGTATCAACAGTTAATGTTCCACCAGTATTTGTTAGAACTGCAGCTTCGTTTCTATTAAACGCCGTGGGTTGTGCAGTTTCACCGCTAGTATATCCTTTGAATGGGATATCATTTGTAAATGATCCTTTAAGATCAATTACATGAAGTCTGTCCTCAACTGCACTAATTTGAGCTGTTGTGGAATTAGTAGCACCAACAATAATATCTGTAATTGCCCAAGTTCCTGCGGTAACACGAACATCGAGATACTTGTAATTGGCATCTTCATGGAATCCATAAACAACACCAGTTACACCAGAAGCACCCTGTTTAGAAACATTTTCATTCATGGTGAAAGGACCATCGGTGATATCACCGTCAATTCTAAATCTTTGATAGATTTGAACAATCTTGGCACTATTTTCAAGTTTGGATTCAATTTCTGCATACGCATCACTAGATTGACCGTAGACATAATCAGTACTTTCAAGACCACCAGAAATGCCAATTACAATGTTTCTAGTTCCATAAGTCTTAGTTGGGACACTAATACCATTTTGAACAGTCAGAGTTGTGAAGTGAGTTCCAGTAATAAGTTGTTGTTTGATGATATCAAGAGAGAATCTGCTGATTCTATCAATGGAAGCGACAGTATAATCAGACGCTGCTGTAGAATCATAGAATCTGTAGAATCCTGCATTTGTAGAAGGTGAAACAAGTGTTCCTTGGATTGCTTGACTCAAGTAATCCTCAAGTAATCCAAGAGCATAAGTCTTAATGTTAAACTCATTATCGGAGTAGAATACCTCACCCGAAACTGCAGTATATGGATCAAGAGCACCCTTATTAAACTTAACACCCCAGGCATAAACACCCGTTGTTCCATCACCAGTCCAAAGTGATGCACCTGTGGAACTATTGTAGAAGACTTTCGTCTGAACAGAAGAGAAACCGAAGGAGAAAGTTGCAGTAATGAATACTCTATACCATCCATTGCCATAAGGAACGACACCATAAGCATCTCCAGTAACACCACCTTGAGGGGTGAATAGAGAACCAATAGTACCAGTATTCAGATTTACGTCAAAGAAGATATTCTGCTCAGCAGCAGTGCTATCATCAAGAATAAGTTGGAAACGAATAGATTGTGATCCATTTGACTTGATAAACAAAGAACTTGTAAATGTCTGAGTTGCACCAACAGTGGGAGAACCAGTGTCAAATGTTTCATTACTAGTGTCAAACTTAACTGCACCAGAGTCAAATGTCTCAAACGCAGTCAGCGAATAAGATCTTTCAAAAGAGTGTTCTCCTGCAACCGCATTGGAAGCAGCATAACGATCTGCTGTTGTTGTATCGTCAGGTGAAGAAGCAACGTTAGCAGTAGCAACAGAATTAGTGAATACCCAGTTAGTTAAAAGTTCCTCTGGATTTGTAAAGAGGTTGATACCAGAAACCTGACCCGTAATGTTTGAAGTTATAGTCTTGGCATGTGCCAAAGTCTGAACATTTGTGGGTTCTGTATACCAATCAAATGCACTACCAACTCCACCAGAAGCGATTGTTGCTGTTGCTCCAGAGGTTTTACCAGTTAACGTATTACCAGCAACCCATGCAGTTCCTGTAAAAGGACCAACAATTAAGAATCTAGTTTCACTATCCCACTCAAGGACAGATGCATATCCACCGACATTAGAACGAATAACTTCACCAACTTGGAAAGAACCTGTAAGTGCTGCAGTGATAGTAATTTGATAAGCATTTTGCTTATTACTAGAACTTACATCAGTGGTTACAATATCATGAACAAGGTCGTTAATAATTGTATCTATGAAAGAGTTGTAAGACCAACTCTCAGCACCAAACTGATTGTTAACAATTGTCTGAATCTCTTCTTTATAATAGTTTTGGTTATAAAGAATGTTCTTAGCAGCACTTCTACCAATCTTTCCTGCAGGAGCAAGAACATCAACTACAATGTCTACAAGGTCTTCAAACTTGTAAATTACCGCTTGAATGTCTGTAGTTGATACGGCATCTCTATATGCATCAGCAGTTGCATATTGTGCTTCATAATTAGGAGATCCAACGTTAGAACCAGCAGTATAAAGAACATTGTTAAGAGCGTGTGTACCAATAGTCTTCAGTTGTTCAATAGCATACACAGTAGCAAGAATTTCATCTTCTACATGATTTAATTGTAATGCTGCGGTGAGATATGTTTCTGCAGCTGCAATCGTGCTGTTAGTTCCACCAGTTTGAAGATCTGAAATAATTCCGAGAAGAATCAACTTAAGATCTCTCTGACATGTTGTTTCACCATTAGATCCAGGATAACTGAATGCGCTATAGGTGATATTATTCAGAATGTATTGGAATTCTGCGGTTGTTAAACCTGTGCATTCCTGAGCGATTAGATCTCTATTGAAGTAAAGTCTATCTGCAGCAGTATTGTAATCAGCACCAGTTGGAGCAATAACGTCATTAATTAAAGTAGTTAAAGTATCAATAGCAGTTTGAACGTTTGCACAATTACCACCATCTTGAGTGATACCCCAATCACCAACGATAATTGAATCGGTATTATCATATGTCAGATCACCAGTAATTGCCTGTTTTGCATAATATCCAAGACGCTCATGAGCGTATACAGACTGGAATACTTGTAAACGAATATGTAACAGTTCACCACTAGAACCAATGTAGAAGTTTGCTGCCTGAACAGTCTTCTCATTACCACCATTTTCAATATCATCAGCAATACCGTCTAAGATGAGACCCAAGTCAGTCTTACAACGAAGTGTTCCATCAGTGCTTCCACCATTTTGGTTTCTTGGCATATCCTGAGCAAGGTCAGGATAACGCTGAAGCATATCATATGCTGCTTTATCAACAATGGCACTTCTATTCAAACGAATCAGATTTGCAGCATCTCTAAAGCGATATCTACTAGATTCATCAATTTGATTTGCATAAATGATGTCATTAATACCATCATGATAAGAAACTGGGAATTCAGTCTCTCTATAAGCATTAACTGTTGCACCTTGGAACTTATACGCAGGAGTTTTCTTAGTAATTGTACCCAAATGGTCAACAGCTGGATCTTGATTTGCATTCTCTAACGTATCGATGAGAATATCCATCAAGTTGCTAACAGTTGTAATAACATCGGAACAATCTGCTAAATCATATTCTGACTTGGTAATGGAATTATCAGCAGAACTTACAAAAGTGTGTGCATATTGATCATCTTGCTTAGAAGGACCAACATTAACAGTAAATGTATTTGTATCTGCAGCAGTGATGACAAGAATTTGATTTGCAGCAGGATCACTCTTTCTAGGATAATTCTTACTCTGGGTGTTACCATCTTCAGTGCATGTGAACACCAAAGACTCTGTTGCAATAGAAATAGCATCACCAGCAACTGTAATGCCGCCAGATGTTGCACTTACGAAAGTATGAGTGTAGTTACCGCCAGCAACAACACCGTTTGTAGTTGCAGAAGCAAAGGTGTGTGCTGAAGTGTCCCCAGAAGTCCCAAGATCAACGGTGATTGTATTATTTTTCTTGACAATGCCGTTTGCTGTTGCACTTACGAATGTGTGATCATATTGATCAGCAAGAGCAGAAGGACCGACATTAACAGTAAATGTATTTGTAGTTACTGCAGAAGGACGTAACCATCTTCCAGAGAAAGGATCTGTGGAACGGGGGTATGTCTTGTTCTCATGATTACCATCTTTAGTGCAAGTAAAGGTCAAAGAATTATCTTCAATTCTAATCTTATCATTGGTGGTAAATCCATGATTAGCAACAGTTACTACAAGAACACCTGTAGCAGCGTTATAGGTTGCTGCTGTTGCAGTACTCGTTGCACCATTTTGAGTAATTTCATATGAAGTTGTCGCGGCAGCGGGAACAGATCCATTAGATCCAGATCCTCTACTGAATGTAAGTGCATTCTGAGCGATTTGAACATTCTGACCAACTTCCAGATTATTCTCAGGAAGTGTAATTACTGCAATACCTGTAGAAGGATTATAAGTTGCTGTAGTAGGAGTATAGTTGACAGTAGGAGACTTGCCAACATTAACTTCAAATGTATTCGTGGCAACATTAGAAACTTCTAACCAACCCTGAGAAGCAGGATCGTTTGCACGAGGATAAGTCTTATTGGCAGTATTGCCATCCATGGTGCAAGAGAAAGTTAAAGAATTATCCGCTAACTTAATTCTATCACCGTTGGAAAGACCGTGAGAGTTAGAAGTGATCTGCATAACACCTGTAGTTGCGGTGTATGTTGCACCAGTTGCAGTTTTAGTTGTAGGTGCATTCAGTCCATGACCATTAGAAGTCAGAACCATTTCACCAGTTGCAGCGTTATAAGTTGCGGCACTTGGTGTAAATTGTGTTAATGCTGCACCACTCTGCTCGGTAATAGTATCATCAAACTTTTGAGTCAGTCCATGATCACCTTGTACGTCCCAAGGAGTATTGTTGATCACATATTTGACAATTTCAGTAACCTTTTCCAAGGTGTAAACCGTTTCGGGAATTTCACCCTCAACATGACTCAATGTTACGGGATTAACAGTTCTATTCACATATAATGCCGCAGCATCCCAAACTTTATCATTACTACCATTTCTGATGTCAGTAACAACAGCGTCAAGGATATCACGAACATCATCTTCACAATTAACCTCTCCACCAGGAACAGTGAAGTAAGGATAACGATCCTTCATGATATAAACTGCTTCATTCGCAATAAAGTCTTTGTTCTTGAGAATGTTGTCAGCAGCATTAATATAACGATGAGAATTACCAGTAAATCCAGTGACTCCCAATCCAGAAGTGCTTCTAGATGTCGCTAAGATTGCATCATTATTAAAGTATTCATCCGCAGTGAAGGACTCAACACCAGACCAGTCATCAACATATTGCTGACCTTCAGCACCATCAAAGTGAAGTAGTAATTTTGTATTAGCATCCCCTTGGAACATTCCAGAAGGTGTTGTAAATGCTGTGGTATAGCGGTTTGTATTAGAAACACGCAGTTCATCGATATATCCTGCAAATTCATTAGCACCTGCATAATCACCACCAATTCTAAGTGGTTTTGCGGTATAGTTGCTAGAATCCGTTCCAGATCCTCTCTCAACACCATCAATATAAAGTTTGAGCGTGGTTGAAGAGCGAACCAGTGCAATATGATACCAAACATTGTTATTCAATGTGGTCAGACCAGAAGTTACCAGATCGCTTCCATTTACATTAAAACGAACTTGTGCCGCTTCTAAGTAAACTCTAGCAGCAACTTCAGTTGCTTGAGTACGGAAGTCGAGAAGAGTCTTGGTTCCTGTTATCGAAGCAGCAAGAGGTTTAACCCAGAATTCGATTGTATATGCACCTGTTCCAAAAGCAAATTCGCTAGAAGATGTTGTGCTGATATATTCATCAATAGGAACTGCACCAACATTAACAGTGATTGTTGTCGAAGTTACTGCAGTAATATTACGAGGAGATCCAGACGCAGGATCGGTAGAACGAGGATATGTTTTATTTGAAGTATCTCCGTCTTGATCACATGTAAACGTAACTGCATTGTCGGCAATAGTAACTGTATTAGAAGTTGTTAAGGAATGGTTGCCAATCTCTAATACTAAAGTGCCAGTTGCAGGATCATATGTCGTTCCTGCTGCAGCAGTATAAGTTCCAGTTGCTCCACCACCTGCAGTAATTGCATCTGCAACACCACTTACAAAGGCGTGGTCAGAAAGACCTGCAGAGAGTGCCAGAGATGCTGCTCCAAACTTCTTATTGGAAGTATTCAGATATGCACCTTGCTCCCAGGTCCAGAGGAAATAATCTTGACCATTAGATCTAGAGCGACCAATCTTACCAAGATAAACTGTCTTTTTAGCTTGATTATATCCAATAACTTCTGCTTTAGTATCACGAGTTCTAATAATTTGACCAGCAGAGAAGAATCCATCACCAACACTATCAGTAAAGGTTAGTTTTCTAACAGATCCCGTTTCACTGGTACTAAAGTCACCAATATTGTTACCATATTCAAGTTTATAGTTACGAATAACTTCATCTGCAGATAAAGCGCCAGAGGCATTATCATAAGGAATTACATAATTATTAAGTTGCTCATTTGCAGGGAAATCGGAGTTAAACGCTGTGCTGTTATCAGTGAAGTCAACAACATTAACTTGAGATTGTGAAATATCATCAATGATGACATTAGGATATGTTTGGGACGCAATTCTGTTGAACAGAAGTCCAAAGAAAGAAGATCCTGGCGAAATATTTACCTGTCCGATAGACTCATTTGTTGTAGGATCTTGATAAACCGCAGTAGAAGTAATTCTAGCAACAACACCAGACGAAGCTCCAATGATAACATCATTGAGTTGAATATCAAACAGACCAGGAGTTGACTGATATGTACCTGTAGTCTTACTTAAAGTAAGATTAGTAGTTACTTCAATCGCTGTGCCGTAAATTGGTAACTGTTCTTGGTGAGAAACTGCAGTAGTTCCATTCTGACCTCTAGTAACAGTAAGAGTTGTAGAATCGGATCCGTTAGAGAAACTATCAACTCTGAAGATCTCAGAACCCATTTGATAGTTAGTTCCAGCTACAAATGTTCCATCTGCAACGACGCCACTGCCTGTAGTTTGAACAACTTCAATATTTGTAGTTGCAGCACCAATTTGATATCTTAACTCAGCAATAGGAGTTTCTTGACCTCTTTGAAGGTTAATTTGTTCAACCCTTGCAGTGTCTCCATCAAATGCAGTGACCTTTTCACCAAAGACGAAAAGACCGAGATTGTAACTTGCAGTATTAGTTGCCAAGTTACCATTAAATCCTGTAGTGCTACCAGTAATAAGTTCACCGATTTGGAAAGATCCTTCAGTTGGATAACCATTAATAGTATCACCAACAACATTAGTAACTCGGAATCTAGCACCAGAAGAAACGCCAACCAGATAATTACCTGGGAGTGGGAAAATACCACTTTGATTTGTAAAGGTAAGAGCAAATGTATTAATTTGTTCGATTGTTACATTTACATACTTAACACTTGCAGGAGGTTGAGGGGGTTCTTCAAAGACAATTGCATCATTCTGAATATTAAAGGAAGTTCCAGGAGTTTGAACAACGCCGTTAAGAACAATCATCAACTGATTAGCGTTTGCAATGACATTATTACCATCAACAGTCAAGGGGAAAGAAATTCTTTCGCCATCAAACAGACTAGAAATATCATCCAGTCTTTGAACAACTGAAGTTAAGATGTTCTCTGAAGAGGTTAATCTCTTTTGACGGAACAGAACTTCCGTATTATTAAACTCAGAATATACAGGTTCAACTAAAGCAAAGTTTTGAATATTAGGAACAATTGCCTCTTGAGCAAGTTCAACAGACTTAGTTAATTCAAAGAAAGTTTCTTTATTGGGAACGACGCCATATTCATTAAGATTAAGTTCACCAAATACTTTGAACGAAGCGGGGTGAACGTTCTTGATTAGAATCTCTTTCCATTCACCAATAGAAACAGCAGACTTGACAGCATAAGAGAAATCTTGATAATAGTAGGAGTCTTGAATCTTCTGAATAATCTCAGAGGGTTTACCAACATCATCGATAAACTGACCTGTTGTCTTAGTAATAGATCCGATTTCAAGAACACCTTTAGCAATTTTCAGATCGCTAATAGTACCTGAAGACTTGGAGATAACACCAGTAATTTTTTGTCCTTCAACAAAAGTTCCAGTATAATCTACAATTTTAACAATTCTAGGACCAACTTGCCAACCATTATTAACAGAAACAAATCCCTGAGCAGTTGCAACATCCAACGAATCGCCCTGATAAACAAGTTCCCCTTCTAGGAAAGTAGATGTTTCAACGTTTGCGGTAGCAGCACCACCAAAAGATTCAGTTAACAGAGACTGACGACCACTACCTACATTACTGAATGTAAGTGCATCGCCCAGTTCTGCGTTAGCGGGAGTAATTGCAAGTTTTAACTGATCATCTTCAAGAGAGTTAGCAGTTCCAGCAATTGCATAATATGTTGTGGTTGGATTCAATCTACCAGTTGCACCAGAAGTTAGTGGGAACTCTGCTCCATCTCCAGTATCAGTTACAGTTACAGTAACTTCAGCACCGTTTTGAATACCATGTGGGAAAGAGAACTGAAGAAGACCCAGGTCAAGGTTAATAACATAGTTGAATGAAGACTTCAGTGATACTGTAGGAGTTGAAGAATATCCAGCACCAGGATCTTTGATTAAAATCTGATCCAAGCGACCATTCTTGATTGTTGCTTCAGCAACAGCACCAGTACCGCCGCCACCAGTAATAACAACAGCAGGCGCTTGAGAATATCCTGAACCAGGATCATTAACAGTAATACTACTAAGAATACTTGTAGATGTTAACTGTGCGTTGATTGGGAACGTGATTTCGGGGCGGAGAGTATAATCGTGAGGATAATCATAACCAAAGTTGTTGTTCTTAAGTTTTTTAATCTTACCTACTTTATCTCCTCTAGTGAAGATTGAAGCACCAGATCCCGTAGCAGGAATAACAACTTCAACCTCAGCACCAGATCCAGTAAGACCTGCTCCAAGAATACCACTAACAGAATCAATATCAATCGAAGCAGTTGTATATCCTTTACCAGGAGACGTAACAATAACTGATTGAATTTGTCCAGGAATACTTACACCTTCAGAATCTGTTCCATCAGCAACGGTAATTTGAACTAAACCACCTTCACCATTACCTTGAATAGGAACTCCATTATAGGTGCCTACCGCATATTCTGTTCCAGGTTCATTAATTTGAACTCTTTCAATCTGTCGAGTAGACTGAATTGCAGAAACAACAGGAAGTCTAGTGTAGAATCCACCAGGATTGACAACTCTAATATCACCAATTGCTCCAACTGCTTTCTTAGAACTAGTGGTATAAGTTGTTTGATTAATATCAGCATCCCCTTCTGGTTCATTGAGTAAGGGGAATTTAAATACATCTGCACCACGAGTAATAGTTGCACCAGCAACACTACTAATCTCAAATGTTCCCTGATATGGTGAATCTACAACATCAAGATAACTTCCAGCGATGACAGGAGAATCATCTCCAGGTCTAGAAGGATCAAAGTAATAAGAAATATTAGTTACAATGTCTCTATCAACCTTGAGTTTAACAGTAGGGGTTGGTTGACCTTCACCAGTAACACCAGGTGTTCCAACACGTTCAATAGAGTTGAATGAATATTCAAGTTTATACAGGTTATCCTTAGAGAAGGACAAGTTACCACCTGCCATTGAAGAGTGACTAAGATCAAACAAATATTGATGACCATAGTACATCTTCAGAGTAGGAGACTTGATAAAGATGCTTACATTACCTGCAGTTGTAGCAGGATCAGAAACTGCTGCTTGAGGAAGTTTATAAACAAATTCAAGAGGACTGATTACACGATCAACAGCAAACGTTCCGTCATATTCATCATATACGGTTCCACTAACTTCTTGAGATGGATTACCGTCCACATAAATGACTTCACCTGGTTGTAAATAATTATTTGTGCCAGTAATTACATAAACTTCATCACTATTTGCAACAGCAGTAGCTTGTAAAATCTTGGTTAGATTTGCAATTAAAGTGATCTTAGTAACACCTGTTAAGTTTGTAATCTGAGTTGTAGAATATCCAGAGTTAAACGAGATATCACCCGAGTTAAGTGTAATTACAGAACCTACAATAAATGTAGATGATCCAGAAATTTCATCAATTCTTACAGAATAATCTGCATCATTATAGGGTTTGAATACTGCAAAATCATCCAAATTATTTGTGCCACCAATTGCAGCTGGAGCATCAAAATTAGCAAGATTAATATCAAATGTTCCAGGAGTGGTATTGATAACTTGAGCAAATGTATAACCTAAGATTTCATTAGTATCCGCAGGAATAGGACCAGTAATACCATAAGTACTCTGTTCGTTAAACTGTTCTGTAGATAAACGACCAGTATTTAAATCATTAGACCAAGAGTTATTGTTTACTGCAAGATAAACAAAATTGTTTGCAGTATCGACTTTAGTAATGTATCCGCTATTAACAAAAGTTCCTGAGGTCGTTCTAAGAACTAACTTAGATCCAACAGTAAAATTAAATGCTTGATTAACAGTCAGTTTTTGAATGTTATCAATCTTTGTAGTTGGAGTTACTTTAAAGAAATATCTATCCTTAACAACTGCGGTCACCTTCAGTTTTTGAGATCCAGGAGAAGGAATAGTTGCAGTTCTAGAACTCCATACATCCTGAGTATAAGTCAATGTCTCAGAATCCTGAGTCATTGTAGTGGTTGCATCGTCAAAATCAAGTGATTGTAAACCTGCAGCACCCATCGCATAACCAGTTGGTGAAATAGTAAGAGCACTTCCAGTTACAGGAGTAACTGCAGTTCGGGTAAATCCAATACCAGTGTTAGTTTGAACTGCTTTATCACCAAGTCGTGCAGCATCAGCATTTTTATCAATTTTAATACCAAAACCAGCATAATCAATATAATCGTAACGATTCAGATTGGTAGTAAACCAAGCAGTGTCCGTATATGAATAGTTGATTGCAATTGCACCTGCAGTAGGAAGAACAGTAATATCACTAGGTGCAGTTGGATCAACGGCACGATTTCTCAAGCGAAGGTTATCTGCAATATACTGACCCTGTTCATTTACACGGAAAGATCCAGTAGTGCCATCTCTACCAGAGATTTGACCAATCAGAAGATCTTTACTAGCAAAATTAGTTCCTGTAAGAGTTGCAGTGATAACAGAAATACCATTGACATATACTGTATATGAACTACCCTCTTTCTTCAATCCAATGAATTGCCAGGTATTATCCGCAAACATGGTGGTTTGCGTAGATTGTACCGCAGTTCCAGAATTAATTGATGTAGAACTGTTGGTGACAACTAATGATAGTTTACCGTCACCGACATCATAATACAACCAGAGACCACCCGTTGCATCGGCAGCATCACCAATAGAGAACAGTGTATGCTCTGTAATACCAGAAAGCGAAGTGAATCCAGTATCTTTAAAGATTTGCATCTCTAAGGTGAAATCACTATTCAACTTAGTTCCTAACTGAGCACCAGTTATTTTCAGATTTCCTTGTGTCCAAGTACTCTGACCTGCCTGATAACCGTAAATTTTTGCATATCCAGCATCATAATCTAAAGAACTATTAGTTGCTGTTGTAGTAAGAGTATAATGTGTTGTTGTATCTGTAGTTGTAGAACCTGTAGTGAATGGGAACACAAATTCATTACGATTCCAAGAAATTTGACCAAACAGATGAACATCACCAGATTGATCAACATCTAATGCATGTGCATTAAGACCTTCAATATTTTGCTCATCAAAATCTGTAGTGGTATGATTTTTAATCTTACCATCATATCCAATCTTCAGTGTATCAGCAGTCTTTTTACCAGTGGTTAATTCATCTCTAGTAAACGCAATGTTTAAGTCACCGAAAATGTCAATCTCCGAGTTACCAACCATAGTAACTTCTCTACCAGGAGTTACATAACGGTAATTCCAAATAAGATCACCATCAGTATCAACCTTACCTACCCAAACACTATCTCTAGTGGTATCATCAGATTTCAGACGGCAATTTGCCACCATATAGATTTCATTAAACTCATCAATACACAGACTTGCATTCATCATAGAATACAGTGTGTTTGGATAAGTCTTAATCCAAGAAGTAGTAATCGCAGAAGTACCAATGGATGCTTTACCCAAGGCAATATCAATATCACCAGCGTTAGGATCTTGAGAAACTTCCATGAGGAAGTAAACATCAGTGCCGTTAACAATTATATCAGTAATTTTTTCAGATTTGTTTGCAGAAGCAAATTTACGTTTAACTGAGAAATTACCACTAGTATCGATAGATGCTAAGAAAGCATCAAAAGGATTGCTAGAGTTAGTATTTGTAAATCCACCAATTAAGAAGCGAGTATCCGAATACTTAACTAAAGAAGTAACGTTATCAGAACGAGTTCCACCAGAAATACCAGCATATCCCTTCTGGAAAGTAAGTGTTGCACTTAAACCGTTTTCTGCTTGAACATACTTAGCAAGAATAACGTCAGGATTATATGCATCGAGAACATTAGTATTGGGTTGATTATTACCAACTACCCAAATATCATTACCATCAGCATAAACCTTTTGGAATTCTGCATATTGTTGTCCAGTTCCAAGTTCTAAAGTTTTTTCCCATTCTTTAACACCTGTAGCAGAAAGTTTTGCTACAAACGCAACAACATTATTAGAAGCGTCTTTAGTTTTACCACAGATAAAGATTTCTTTGTTCTCGTTTACAAATGCATCATTAATTTTTACATAATCGTTATTATTAATGAAAGAAACGTAGTAATCTGCCTTCTTAAAGATCTGAGGATGTGAAAGAATAACTCTAGGATTGCTGGTGTATCCAGATCCTGAATTTAATATGTTAACAGATTTAATAGCACCAACAGAATCAACAACTGCTTGTAAACTTCCATCTTGACCATTAGCACTATCAATAGTGATGATAGGGGGAATGTCTTCGTTGTAACCCGAACCAGTTTGATTGATTACGATTTCTTCAATACCTTTGTATTGTCTAACAACATACTGTTTGTTAGTACTATCCATAACAGGTGTATAGTCAACAAATACACTATCACCAGTAACAAGGTTATGTGGGGTATTAGTTGTAAGGACGCCAAAGTTTTGTCCACTAATACTTTCAAAACTATATGTCTTAACAGTTTCGCCTTTAATTCTAGAAATACGAGCAGAAACTCCAGATCCATCAGTATCAGTATTGTCAAAGATAAGACGATCATCAACCTGATAGGAAGTTCCAGGATTTTCAATCGTAAATCCAGTTACAGACGCATCTTCAAATTTAGTAGTTGTTTCAACTTCGATATCAACTTTAGAATCAAGTTTTACCTTAGGGAAATAATCATAAAGTTGTAAAGGAGATTCTTCAAATACCTGATCAGGATCCAATAATTCTGCTTGATCAATAACACCACTTCTATCTTCGTCTTCTACTTCAAACAGAAGAATATCGCCATTTTCTAGCGTTAAAGCATTTGTGGATGCATTAGGAGCACGCTCAACATCAATGTCAACGTTTTCATAAGGATCACGATAACGAACAACACCAGTAGGAATATTTTGCTGAGTTGCAGAAGCACTCAAGTTCCACTTATCAACAACAGAATTGAAGCTAGGACCAAGAATATAAGGGAATACTGGATTACCTGCTTCAGTTGCGTCAATAGTAACGAAATAGCAATACCTACCATTAGGGTAATCAGGAGTCTTACAGAAACGACCATTATATTGATCTAAATCACCCGAGTTAAAGATATATTGATAATCTTCTACAAATCTACCTGCAGGTTCATCATTTAACAAAGGACCAGCAGTTCTAACAGGATATGGGTTAGTTTGATCATCTTGTACAAGTTCCGTTTTCAAACTATACGATGATCTCATTCGGATAATTTCAGATCCTTGATCAGTAGGATCAGTATATCCATAAGGACCGTAGATTGGGTTACCATCAAACGCCCAACCAATAATAGGAGAGTGATTGAGTTGATCATCTTGTTCTAAAATAGTTCCTGATGTATTTTGGAACAGGTTATCACCAAGAATGTATCTCAGTTTCTGAGGATTGGACAAGTGAGCATACTCACCACCATATTGAGTATTATATCCTTCAGAAACAAATCCTTTAGCATCATCAAGAGAATTGGTCTCTTGTAAGTTATAGGTCCACTTAAATACTTCTGCACTGAAGATTGCATCTTGACCAACAGAAGTCAAGTTAATTAGAGTTTGACCTTGGGTATATCCAATACCTCTATTAACAATAGTAATACTTGTAACCTTACCCGCGTTTTCACCATCAGTGTCGATAGTTGCTCTAGCAACTGCACCAAAACCATCACCTTGAATTTGAACTTCAGGTGCTGTTGTATATCCAGAACCAGCGGAAATGATAGCAACAGAAATAATTCTTCCATCATTTACAATTGGTTGTGCAACTGCACCAGAACCAGAACTCAACGAAACCGTAGGCGTTGAAGTGTAAGATTCTCCACCATTCTCAATGGTAACTTCTTTAATGGGTCCTCTAACCGAAGCAGTACCAGTTGCACCCAGTCCACCACCACCAACAATAGTAATAGAAGGTTGTGAGGTGTATCCAGAACCACCTTCATTGATAAGAATTCTAGAAACTACACCCTTAGTGATAATTGCTGTTGCAGACGCACCAGAACCGCCTCCACCGACGATAGAGACTAGAGGAGAAGAAGTATACCCACTACCACCAGAATCTACTGTAATTTCACTGATAGCACCATCAACGGTTACAGATGCTGTTGCACCGTTACCACCGCCACCAGAAATAGTAATTACTGGAGGATTTGCGGCATCATACCCTTGACCCTTATTAGGAATCGAAATGGAAGTAACCGCACCAAAAGTTTTTGTGAGAGATGACTTATACGACCAGGCGGATACACCGTTAACCCAAGTTCCAATAGGACCAGAAATAATATCGTCCTTGGTGGAAATAGTTGTCGCATTTGTTGGGAATCTGTTTAATTTACGTTGGTTACCAGGTAAAAGAGCAGATCCAGGGAAAGGACCAATATTATAGTTCGGAATACCAGTAGATGCAACGTAGACGTAGTTGTCATTAAAGAAAGTATTCTGAATATTAGTAGTGTAAGGTCCAATAGCATTAGATACTGCACTATCAACAGACTTACCCTTGTTCAAATCAATAGAAACAAGAATATTACCTTGAGGAACTGTAGTTGCAGGTTGAGGTAATTGATATTGGAATACTGTGGCACTATCTCTAGAAGTTACAAGGAAAGTTCCGTTATAGATGATTGGGTTTGCACCGTAGACCGTAACCTGATCTCCAACCAAAAGACCATGAGGATTAGAACAAGTAACAGTTGCAGACTGATTGTTTACACCACCAAAAGTGATGGAAGTTACTTCAATCAACTTCTTAACGTTATACAACCAAGTTGTCAACTGAGAAGTTGTTCCTGTGCCACCCAGTTTAGAAACTGTCAGTTTATCACCAGGCAAATAGTAAGAACCAGTATCAGTAAGAACAGTTTGCTGAGCATCAACGATACCGACAATGTTCATCACCACTTCTTGTGGTGTTCCTCTATTCAAGAAAACAGTGAAGTTTGAAGATACTTCCGTAGCAGAATCCCAGTCTTCTACGGTTCCATTTACAGAACGAGTACATTCAATAAACTGGTTCAGAGATTTTTCTTTGTATTGGATAACTTCTTTTCCAAGTCCACTACCAATTACAAATTCACCGTTTCGTTCTGGCCAACCAATTGTAGAGTCAACTGTAATAATGCTATCATCTGTTCCTAAAGGTTCTGCAAGACGAGTTTTATAGGGAACAGTAAATGTGCCATTAATAGTTTCTTCTGAAAGAACAAGTTCAAAAATTTCTACATCAGAAGTTTTAATTGAGATATAGTTTTCAACCAGAGCACTTGCAGCCAAAACATTAGGGTCTGCAATATCTGCTTCCTGAGTAATCAGAGCATCTCTAATATTTGTTGGGTCACCACTAACTAAAGTTGCACGCAAAATTGTGTCGATAGACCAAGTTGCAGCAGAAGGTTTAATAATTTGATCTTTAGGATATGAAATGGAAACCGTTTCACCATAAAGAAGTTTAAACAGATATGCAATACTGAAAGAGGTTCCTTTTGCAGAATAAAAATCTTTAATTGACTTGATTGCGTTACGAACGTCAATCTTCTTATAGTCTAACTGAGGAACATCAGGTAAAAACTGTTCAGTATACTTATCAAGTAGTCTCTTGATAAACAGTGCATCCAAACACTTAACTTCTGTGTCTACATCTGCAGTAGATGCCAATGTGTTATTAGAGAATACAGCATTACCATCTTCTGTATATGAGGTTATGCCACTTGCTGCTCTGGCACATCCAACAAACGCTGCTTTATCATAAGCACTGCCAGTTTTTTGAACTGTAAATCCAGTAACTTCATTTAAACCAACTTCTGCAGATGCTTTTGCTGAAGGAGGATCTTGAATAACAATTTTAGGAGGGAATTCTGCACTATATTCCGCACCAAAATCGGTTACGTTAATATCAGTAATCTGACCATTAAAGATCGATGCTACCGCTTTAGCACCAGTTCCTCCAGAATAATTACCTTGAGCATCGGTGCGAGTATCAACAATATAAACGGAGGGAACTTCATCATATCCACTACCGCCACTTAAAAGTTCAATACGAACAACTCTACCATTACTATCAACAATTGTTTCTAAAACTTGAGCACCGACTGGATCGATAATTGCAATTCTAGGAACAGATGTATATCCCTGACCAGCATTTACAATAGTGATACTGGTAACTTGTCCCCCACTGATGTTCGCAACTAAAGATGCTTTGATTGGGTTAGTTCCCGTAGGTTCATCAACATAAACTACAGGCGCAGTTGTATAACCAAAACCAGTATTAGTTACAGGAATAGTACCAGTGATAGAACCGTTTGTAAGCGTAGGAGTGCCCAGTGTAGCGCCTCCAGGTTGCTTAAAAGTAACTCTAGGTGTGAAAGTATACCCAGAACCAGAACTAGTTAATTCAAGAGACGATACAGCACCATCTGTGACTGTTGCAGTCATAGTTGCTGCAATAGAACCACTCTTAGTAGGGGTTTCAACTTGAACTACAGGAGGATTAGTTGAACTATATCCTTTACCACCAGAAAGAAGACTGACAGACTTGATACCATTAACTAACGCTCTAGCAGATCCACCAGATCCGTTTTCAGAATTAATTGAAATTTGAGGTGGATATTCAAAACGATATTGACTTCCACCTTCTTCGACTTTAATAGAGGTCAATTCACCCGAATCATTCACACGGGCATATGCCTTTGCGTTGTTACCGAAAGAGGGAATAGGTGCCTCAATCGAATACAAAGATAAGAAACGACCATTAATAGGAGCAACTTCAAAGATAAAATTATCGCCATCAATGAAGAAGTCTACTCTAGGACTTAAAAGTCTGTTGTCATAAACTGCAATAATATATTCATCAACAGTAGGTTCATACTTTTCACCATTTCTAGTAAGTTTGAAAGAAGTTTTACCTTCTCCAAATCCGTTTGAAAGATTATCTAATGCTAGAATACTATTTTCAACAAAACCATTCAAATAGGTGATGTATGTTGCAGAAACATCATCAGCAGGCAACTTAGTTCTAGGTGCCGTGGTATAGGAAATCTGCGTTCCACTAACTGTATAATCAACTCCAGGAATTAAGATCTCTCCGTACAAGCTAACAATTAAATGCTGTGGAGAAGGAGGAGCAATAGGATTGTCTTGAGAAACTAAGTTAAAACTAGTAGCAACACCATCAAAATTATTAACTGGAGATTGAAGGTTAGTCCACTTAAGTTTTACTTGCTCATAAGAAATACCAGGACTGAATGCAATATTAGGCGCACTAGTGACATTCTCATAATAAATGACTTCATCACCGATTAATACCGAACCGTTATTTTCAATAAACGATTCTACGCTTTCTACAACGATCTTATCGGATGTAGCAGTAATTGCTTCAACAATTTTGGTCCTACCATCAAGAATATCAATATCAAGCTTATCGATATCAAGATAACTTAAAAAGTTATTGATAATATTCTGACCCGCACCAGTCTTTTCCTGAGACTGATAGTAATACTCTAAAAATCTATTGAATAGTGGGTAATCCTGTTCAAAGAAATCTGGAGTCTGTTGAACAATAGATTGAGATACCTTGTTAATATTCATCTCTTAATTAAACGCAGTCAGACGTGTTTAAAGTGCCACCGTTGGCAACATCAGCGACCGTAACCGTTGTCGGCGTCTGGTCGAAAATCGTTGGTGTCAAACTATTTAGAGGGATTGAAGCAGGGGGCGTTGTTCCAATCGGAGCAATTGTAACCTCAGGAGAAATAATGTTGATAACAGTTCCAGGGGTTGATGCTGGGATAGTAGAAGCGTTTGCAGGAATAAATTGGACGGGAACCTGCAGATTTGCTGGTAATACATCGGGATCAGTGACACTTCCTTCACCAGAAACTGAATTTGTGATATTCACACCTGTAGATGCAACATTTGTACCTGAACCAATCAAATTAACTGGTCCAAATGCAATTTCGCCAGTATCATAATTAACTGTTCCAGCATTACTATTGGTAATGACCTTTCTAGTGCCAGTATTATAGAAAACTTTCAGTTTTCCAAATCCATCATCCTCAAATTGCTGATCTACACCAGGACGATCCGCTGTTCTGAACGTTCCTGAGAGAAGAACGGGTTCTTTTGAAACTGTGGAGTCAGTTGCGGAGGGTGCAGAGTTATAAAGTGGAGAACCTGTCGCAATAACGTAGGTATTTGTCTGATTTGTGACGGGTTTGACGTATCTAACAACAGTAGTTTGCAGAGAAACGTCAGAAACACACTTGGAAGACAGTGTAATTGCCTTTTCAAACGCTTGAGAGCGGAAAGTTGAGTTGAAATTATTGATTTCTGTCTGTGATGCCCACTGATTGATCGCCTGTTGAACGTCAGTCTTGATTGTAGTGGTGTCATCTCCGCATCCAGTGTCGTATTGGACGAAAATTTTGTTATAAATGTAGATATCTTCGGGATCAATGATGACTGGATCGATAGATGCCATTGCATATTGGCGCAAATCGCCCGAAATCGACTTTTTAGTCGCATCATTGAGTAAAGAACCCGTCTTTGTTTGCACTGCAATGAAAACTTTACCGTAAATAGGCGGATTTAGAGAGTCTCCACCGTATGCAACAACGGATTTTGCGTTATCATAGACCTTTTTGGTCAAAATAGCGTAATCTTGCGCGGTAACAGCGCGGTATTGTGATGAATAATAGCGTGGTGCGTTGTATTTGATGGATTCAATGCTCTCTGCTGCCGCACCACCATAAGATGTTTCAACAATACTGGTCTGAACAAGACTTGGAGAGTACGATGCACCGTTAGAATCAGTCACTCTACCGTTAAATTGGAGGTCAGCAACTTCATTTGCCACCGCACCTTGGGTAACAAGGTATTCTAACTCAACAACTTCACCATCTTTTAGTGCTCTACCGATAGAATCATCACCAAATTTGATCTCAAAGCGCATATCCTCACCTTCAGAGAGGAAAAATACCCTAGAAGTTGATGTTAAGTTAGTAACATTATCAACTTTAACGTAAATATCGGATGTTGTAGATGATTCGTTAGGTTTTACTCTTACTATTAAGGTAGAAATATCTGCTTCTGCACTAGGAATCTTATAAACTTGTGTCGCAAACGTGTTTACAACATAAGAAAACTTGACAATATTACCTTCTTTTAGTTTTACATCCCCAAAATCAGCAATTCCTGTAGAAGGATTGACCTCTGTGGTCAGATCTGCCATCCTATTCCAGATATAATTACCACCTTGTGCTGCAGCACCCTTCTTAAGAGTTGCAGTTGTAGGATAAACACCGTTTACTGCTTGTGTTTGTAGGGTTGTTTTGATACATAACTGCGCCGCTGTGGTAGAACGGGGCACATAGTTCAATAATTTTGCAATATTAACAATATTATCCCGAACAGTAGCACTTGTTAAGAATGCCTCATTGACTGCCATGTTAGCATTGAACGCCGTATAGTACGTGTTATACGCTAAAATGTCAATCAAATACGATAAACTAGAACCCTGAAAGTCATAATCTGTAAACTCACTTCGAGTTCTTAGATATGCTCTAATGGATTCCTTGATATCATTGAAATCTAGTGCTGTTAAATTATTCGGTTGCATTATTCGGGTCTCTGTAATACGAAACTAACACTCTCGTTGAGAGGTAAACCTACAATCCTATAGTTTACGGTTACGTTGTAAGCACCTCCTCGGAAGTCTTGATCAACTAGTGTGTTGATAAGCGCGACCCGTGGTTCAAATGATCGAATAGTATATGCAATCTCATCCTGTAACGCATCTGCGATCAACGCATCCATTGGTTCAAACAATAATTCTCTTACTCTCGAACCAATAGTTCTATCAAATGGCACCTCCCCAGGTGCAGTCAATACAAGATTCTTAATTGCTTGTTTGATTGCATTTTCGTTTTTGACATTACTTACATCCTTTGTAAAAGGGTTTCTATCCATACCAACGATGATGTCCTTGAAACCCTTGGATATAGCAATGTCAGCACCAGTTACCTGTTTAAGCGCCATTTATCCTATAAGACGAACGTTATTATTTAGCGCCCTTGTCCTCGATAACGCTTTTTAGCGTTGTTCCGACTTGTGGATGCATACTTGGTGTGGTTTCCCGCGCCCTGTCTAGTCTTCTTTGGAGTCGTCTCGATCATGTTCTGACCTGTCAGCGACTTCTTCATTTTTGCCATTAATGTCCTCCTGTATTAGAGATTGTGGATCGCCCCCATCATACCATATAATGTCCCATTTAGCATCCATGATATGCATAATAGTGGATACGGCGCTCTCGACACGTTCTAGACGCTCTGAGAGGGCAATCAGACCCAATCGTAGTGCCTCGTGCGCTTCTGAATTATCCTCCCATTTATCATAATCTTCATTCATCCTTTGCTTTCCTGAGAATAAAACAACCATCATTGATCTCGTAGTCTAATTCTGCCCCAACGTCCCAACCCAATTCTTCACAGACTTCATAAGGGATTGTTAGGATAAGATCTCCGAAATCATCTTCTTCTAGTTCTGTGACGAATCTGTGAGACATAACACTATAACCTGTTTCTTACTTGAGGGTTATCTGTGGGATTTTTGGCAACCCACTCCACCCATAGTGTATATAGATCGTTTGTATCTCTTGACGCATATGCTGATGCATAGTAGTCAGCACACTCGTACATCCGAGGGTCTAAGAACCCATCACGAATTAATAATTGCTCTATTGCCCATACCCTCACGTCCTGCCTCTCAACACGGGTCTTAGAGTCCATTTTTTTACCTCAGAAATTTTTTTATATACGCCGTTGAGTAATACTCGAATAATATCTAGGGCGTCTGGGAACCTTTGTAGGTTAGGGTAGTGGCCGATTTTAACATTTAGGGGGGCTAATTTAACTGCCCTCAGTAACATTTAAGACTGTCTTAGTAGGTGTTACATAGTGACCCCCTTATACCCTCCCATTATACCTCACTGGGCATATAGTTGTCAACACATTCCCATCGCCATTCAATCGATTTGATATAATCGAAGCATGACATTCTCGGAGTATTTGGGAAACTATCTCCCCTGCTATTCCGAATCCCATCGATATACCTTTCCATGTCATAGATGCTGTGGAAAGATCCTCTCAAGACCTCATGATTGTCGTAGATGATGTAAAGCATGATTGATCAGTTAGGGTGAATAAACGTAGTAACAAAAACCCTCTGCTAGTAAATAACTGGCAGTATGGGAAAGTATCTCACAGTCCCAACATTGGTCAGTATCTAACAGAAACTGAAACAGTGCTATTCCATCATCAACGGAACACTGTTGTCGATAGTAACTCTCCAAGAGTTCTTGATACTTTGGAGGACCTGTGATAGTTGTCATTTAGTACAGAACCTGTTTCTGAACCTCTACAAGGTTATTGTATCATGTTTCTGATACTTTGTCAAGGGGTCCATTGTGACACTTTCGGAGGTGATCTGAGAGGGGTTGACATCTCATAGGAAGCGTGCTAAGACTACAACATACGGAGACATTTATCGAGGAATAAAACACACAAATAGGTTTTTTTCCACATTTCCACAAACTCCGCGTAATCTGTGGAAAAGTATCATTTAGGGCGTTTACGGTTGTTTCTCTGAAATTCTATCATGTGATCTCGCCATGTATTGAATAGGATCGAAGTTAGTTCCTTCATTGTTAGTTTGATGTAATCTAGTTGTTCTAACAATGTTGTCCCATTCTGTTGGGAAGATGAGTAAGCAGACGCAGTTTTGTTTGTGTTTGGAATGTTCTGCGATTTCTTTGGGTTTGTCATAAGTTCTAATGCATAGAGTTAGGTACTCTTCTGAAATGAAATTAATGAAACCAGTGTGTTCTCTCCAGGTGATAGTTTCACCGATTGAAAAATCATCTACGGTTCGCTTTTTCATATTGCCTCATTTCAATATAAAGGTCGTAATCGTCTGGTGATAGGATATCATCCCAGTCGCCATCTTCATTACCTTTGTATTTACTTTGTTGAGGGATTTGTGAACTGTGAGAGTATGTCTTCCAGTTGTTGTTTGAGTTCATTTCTGATAATAATGAGGGAAGAATCGTAAAGGTGTTTGTTGTCTGTTTTGTGAAGTGATTTTGCTAGTTGATCGATACTTTCGATTGCACGTTCAAGTTCAACGACGTGCTTATCTAGTTCCACTAATTCACTCCATTCGTATAAAACATGATGCACTATTCTTGACAGTAACTGTTATCTATTTTACACAGGCGCTGCATCTTTGCATCCTGAATATCTGAAATGTTGTTAATAGCGGACAAACCGATGTTTGCACCAATGATAACAACGAAAGCAGCAAGAAAGATTCTCATTTGTTAATAGCGACGATGGAAACTTTGAGAGTTTTGGGGTCTAGAACTTTGATGTATTTGGGTTGTTTAGTGTTAGGGATAGTTGTGAACTGATTAAACCCAACACGGCGAACAATAGAAGGAGTTTGCATCAGAAAGTGATTTTGATTTGGTTGTTAGTGGGGCGGACGAACTCAGCAGCGTCGTTGAGTACATCTGCTGTAAAATGCCTAGCGTCGTTACTATTCCAAAGGAGAACACCAATAACAACCAAGAGGAGAAATTTCATGTGGATGATGAGATGTTGTTTGGAAGATCTAGGTTTGGAAAGTGATGCAAACATGAGTGAAATAAAAGAGGGGAGGTCTCGCGGCAGGAGACACAATTATATAAACCCTCTGTTGTGAATGTATCAGGCGAAGATGTAACCGTTAGTGAATTCTTTGGTCACATTGTTGTCACGAACGAACCACTCATAATTCTTTTGAAAAACACCATCAGTGACGCCATTGCAGAACTCATTGATGATAGCGTTGAGACGTGATTTGGTTGTAGTTGTTTGCCAACCACCATCAAAGATCTCAAGGAAGTCATCACCAAGGACGGCAATTTTGTTACCGTGAAGGCGTACAACAGAGGTGTTGTTTTCTTCGTTAAAGTGAACAGAAGTGTTACCAGATTGCCAGTTCTTGCTGTTAGAGAGAGCGGCGTTCATTTGCTGTTCGATTTTACGCATGATGAGAGAATTGAGTGAATGTTTGGTGGGGTTGGTTTCCCTCCCCCTGATGTCTTTATTATAGGGCATATGAGGGCGCTGTATACCCCCTGTGTGCCACTTATTCGATTGTCCTAGTGTCGATCAGAAATGTTCCACACTCCTGCGGGTGATGGATACGCTTGCCAATTACGCTTGGAAAGTGATTCTAATGCTGCCATGATTGCAGGATCTTGTAAACAGTTTGGAGAGACTTTCACAGCACCATTGTACAACGGAATGAGGTTAGATTTGTCTTTCATATCACATACCATTGAGAAAATCGTGAAGTGCTTCTTGATATTCTTCGTATGTAGAATAACGATGCCGCATGTTAGCGGGAACCTCTTTTTTAGCAGGTTTGTAACACTCTCGAACAGTGTAACCTTTGGATTCGATGTAATCAGTCAGATAGTTGTTTTGCATAATTCTTGTTAGTTAATGTGTGTAAAGATCAGGCGAAGTTGTATTCGGTTTGGTTGCGATTGTCTGCTGCTTCCCAATAAGTGTAGAAGTCATCCCATGCTTTTTCGTTATCAACAAAGGAGTCAATTCCGAGTTGCTCACAAACAAAATCGTATGCCATATCGATGTCGGCATTTGTGTCATTCACGAAGGACAACATTTGTCCCATGACATAATCCCAGGATTCTTGCATTTCAGGGGAGAGAGTGAAGATCGGTTGTGCCATGTCGTTTGCTTTGTTTTCCATACTAGTAGTATGGCGTACTTTTGGGCATTTTTCAAGGGGTTTTGTGCTACTTTGATTAGTGGCACAAGGGGGGTTGACTTACTGGGCGAGTTCCCACATATCATTAAAGTTGCGTAACCAGTTCACATGTTTCTGATCTAAATCGCTTAAATCTTGTTCATCTGCTGAAACATATGGAAGACTATGTTTAGTGCAATAGTCTTCATAAACGTCAGTTAAAAAATCAATTTTGTCCATTTATACGCCCTCCCTGATGTAACCATTTTCTGCCTTAATAAATGCATCGAGCATAGGAATGTTCAACTCAGGATCATCAAACTCGATTTTTGCACATCCAGTAACACCCCACTCCTCCAATTCTTGCACGAAATCTTTCCAATCAGAACAGCAACATGCCATATTTTGGAAGTTGCCAACTTGGAGGATTCTGTTGATGATTGTTTGAGTTTTGGTCATGAATGTCTTTTGTTTGTATACACTTATTATAGTGTTATTTGTGGCACAATAGTGATAGATTGTGCCACTTATATAATTGTCACTTACATGTAAAGATAACCGCCTGCCCAATCACAACGAGCGAAACATAGTTCGCGGGAGTTATCATCTAGCAGTGTGAAGCGGATATGCTTAGCAGGTGCTTTCCATGATGCTGGTTTATACACAGCACCAAACTTTTTCTCTACAAATGCATGAACAGACTTAGAACCGTTCTCACATTCCATCACGATTTTATGATATTTCCTACCACTTTCAATGTAAAATTTGTATCCAGAATTCTTGTGCTGGCGTTCAATATCCTGAAAGAGTGCTTCACAAAGCATTTCAGAGTACTTGAGGACTTGTTCGAGGTTGTTCATACGTTGTTGTTGAGTAGCGGCGAAATCAGCGAAAGATTGTCTCATAAATCAACCCACACATGCCATGGGCATATACTCTTCGCGAGGCAGTTTTTCGGTGTTGAAACCAGTAACTTCAGCACCTTTAGCAATACGCGAAGCGACCTCATATTTGAAGTCAGTTGCACTAATCACGCTGTAAGAACCTTTACCAAGAGCACGAAAGTGAACGCGCTTAGTGAATCGTTTGACGACAACTTTCATGCCTTTGATTGGACATGCCTCGGCAACAAATGCCTCGGGGAAGTAATCAACGATGACGGCGGAGTTAGTGAGTTGCATTGAGTGCTGTTCCTTTGACTCTTATAGTATGGCACCCTATGGCGCGGAAATCAACCCATAGTGGACACTTTGACTAAGTGGCACACGCGGACTTTAATTCTCTTCTCTTTCCTCTGTAAGATCAGGAGCGAAGATAATCTCAACTCCACCATCTTGCGGATCTACATTATCAACAATCCACTCTTCATAACAGGCAATAGCATCAAAGTTTTCTCCCTTACTTGCGTTGGTAGTCATAGCACGGAAGTACAATTGTGCCATCTGATCGATCATGTGATCACGATCATTGAGGTTGTCGTTGTGACAAAAGAGGTCGAGAGTTGTGTCAAACATGATTATTCAGAAAGAGGTGATTCGCGTTTGCAAATTGAGTTTTTACCGTTTAATACGTCATCGACGTAGTTACTAACGGGATTGCGAGGTTTCATCAACTCTCGCATAGTTTCCTCGTCCACAGAGTAAGATAACCCCAGATCCTCATTGAACCAAAAGTCATCCCAATCATCAGGCGAGTTGGTAACATCTTCGATGTTCTTTTTATCAGTCATTTGTTGCATTTAATGTTTGTTGCATTGTGATACCACGCGCAGCGAAAGCATCAGAGACGATACCACATAGCGCAGTAATCTCAAATGTACTTAGTTCCCAAAGTTCACCAGCAAGTTCAATTTGTTCTTGAATGTCGTTGCTGAGTTGTAGTGCTTCAAAGTTGTTCATTTTAGTGCTTCAACCTCGTAACGAATTTGGTTTGGATAAGTTTTTTGTGCCCACTTTAGCACTCGATTGTTTTGTGCTTTGATGCCCTTACTTGACGTTGGTTTGGTGGGCATTGT
>Ga0213860_10000117_pt1 | contig 30425 bp, 21 predicted proteins | sample PICome_3_FD_160118 | JGI IMG/M metagenome (GOLD analysis project Ga0213860, IMG submission 160118) | Coastal seawater microbial communities near Pivers Island, North Carolina, United States - PICO550 | ecosystem: Environmental > Aquatic > Marine > Coastal | place: USA: North Carolina...
GATGATATTTTTTACTTCAGTAGATTCTTTTTGGAATCTTGGAATCATATCAAAGGAGAAAGTAAATCCTGGTCTAAGTTTTACTTCAGAGAAAAGTAATTCAATATTAGGATTAAAGATTGCTCCCGTTGCTCTCCCTATTAGGTTAAGATTTTGACCTGTAAGAGCGTTGATGGCACCACCAGCTAATGCAGCGTTTATTGCTCTTTTTGTTGTTGCCGCAGTAGCAGTGGTTTTAATTTTATTAATTGTGTCAGTTATACTTTCTTTTGCTTTGTTTAAAGGACTTTCTGCAGACATTATATCTGTAGCCGCACTAGCAAGCGTTGCCTGTAGGGGATTGATTCTTGATGCACCCCAACCCACACTCATACTGTCACCAATTCCTTGTGGGATTGGTAATATGATACTATATTTTATTTTTTGAACCAAATTGCCGCTATTCAAAAGAGTATCATCTGAAGTGCGTAAAGAAAATTCATTTTCCTTAAGATCAAGACCAGAAGGAACATAATCTAGAATATCAATTTGGATATAATCTTCGGCAGTATCTAGTTTTCTTAGTGGATATCGAAAAACAGACATTATATTTTTTCTAACTATTTAGTCTGATTTTTCCATAAGGAATGGTTCTCATATCATCTAGTTCACTTCTTCTTACAACATGCATTTGTCCTATCACTTCATTCCAGGTATACTGACGCATTTCACCCCAGTGATAGTTGAATCCACGAAATCCCCAAGAGAAGATATCTGTAACTGCTACAAGAGGATGTTCATCGTATTGTATATTTGGTGTTTTGGGTTTATAGATGAATGTATAATAACTACCACTCTCTGGAATTATCTCACTTTCAGTCAATACTTCTAAAATTTCCAGCATCAAATCATCGGGGTCTTCATTCCCAACTAGATTTGCTACAATTTCATTTACTCTACTCATACATCTAATTCCCTTTCAGTAAGAACTTTAAATTCCCAACCACGATCAGCACAATATTCTTCTGCTGCTTTCCATTTAGATTGATTTTTTGCGTACTCGTAAACTTCTCTGATATAAGTTTTATTTTGTCTGGTTGGTTTTTTTGGTGGAGCAGTTTGTCTCTTTGGTTTGATTTCAATCAGAGAACTTTTTATTTTCCCACTCGTATCTTTATATTTAATATAAAAATCTGGAAAGTATCTATGAACTCGATTATCAACTGGAGAGCGATACGGTAACGCTATTTCTTCACTTGCCCATTCTAGTATATTTTCATTTTTGTCGCAGTACACCATAAACTTTCTTTCCCATAAAGAACGATATATGATGTTTGCTGGATTACCTTTATACTTTTTTGGATATGATGGTTGAAATTTTCCTTTATACGACATCTAAATAACTATAACTAAGACTCATATAAGGTATTTAGAGTGTCGATAAGAACCCGTAAAATATCAGAAGTTAAGTCCCTTCTTACAAATGTTGCACAAACTTCCCATTATGAAGTTAGATTTGGTGGACTTCCATCAGAGTTGATTCGATACTTGGCAAAGCGAAGTGTCGGTCGTAGATTTACAGCAGAGGATGCTGGATTATTGTGTTTCAATGCGATTATCCCAACAGCAAGACTTGCTAGTGGTAATGTGACTGGTAATTATATGGGCATCACTGAGAAGTTTGCTCATACCAAAATGTACAATGAGATTACTCTTGAGTTCTACGTCGATACTAGATATAGAAACCTCAAGTTCATTGAAAGTTGGGTTGATTTCATTGCTTCTGGATCTACTAATCCAATTGGAATTATAAATGAAAGACCAGCAATATCGGAAAACAATTTAAACTACTTTGTCAGGATGCAATATCCTCAAGAGTATAAGTCAAATCTAACAAAGATTTTTAAATTTGATAGAGACTATCAAACTTTCGTAGAATATAACTTTGTAGGTTTATATCCATTCCAGATTAATGAGATTCCCATATCATATGAGGGTTCTCAGGTGATGAAAATGTCTGTTCAATTCTATTACGATAGATTTATTATTGGAAAGGTTGATAGTGTGAATGAGCATATTATTGGAAACTATGGTGGAAGAAATCCATTCTTCTTTGAACCATTCAGTAGTCCAGTTTCAACGCAAGTTAATCCACAAACTGGAACTAGTTTTAATGCTCCAACATTCACTGATATTCCAGATATAAACACTAATTTTTAACCAATAAATAATCACACTGAGTGACTCATTATGCCTTTACCAAAAATTGCAACTCCAACATATGAATTGGAAATACCATCAACTAAGAAGAAAATTAAGTATCGTCCATTCCTAGTAAAAGAAGAAAAAATTCTTCTCCTTGCTATGGAGACTAATGATCCTAAAGAGATTGCTGAATCTGTAAAGAATGTAATCAATAACTGTATTATTACTCGTGGTGTGAAAGTAGATAAACTTTCTACTTTTGATATTGAATATTTGTTTCTCAACATTCGTGGTAAGTCTGTTGGTGAAGAAGTTGAGGTAATGGTTACTTGTCCAGATGATGAGGAGACTCAAGTTCCTATGGTGATTAATCTCGATGAGATTAAAGTTGTTAAGGATCCAAAGCATAATAGAGATATTAAACTCGATGATGAATTGACTCTTCGTATGAAGTATCCTTCATTGAATGAATTCGTAAAGAGTAACTTCTCAAATGAAGAAGATATGAGTATTGATGATACCTTTGGTATGATTACTGGATGTATCGAACAAATCTATAATGAAGAGGAATCTTGGGCAAGTTCTGATTCAACACCTAAAGAGTTGAGAGAATTTTTAGAGCAACTTACATCTACACAATTCAAAGAAATTGAAACTTTCTTTGAGACTATGCCTAAGTTGGCTCATACTATTACGATTAAAAATCCAAAGACTGGTGTTGAGAGTGATGTTACGCTGGAAGGATTAACATCTTTTTTCGCCTAGCGATGGCTCATGAAACTCTTGAGTCATACTACAAAACTAATTTTTCTTTGATGCAGCATCATAAATACTCATTAACAGAACTAGAAAATATGATGCCTTGGGAAAGAGAAATATATGTTACTCTCCTAGCGCAATACATTGAAGAGGAAAACTTAAAAGCACAACAAAATGGCTAGACTGAGCCTACGATCAATATTTGGGAATAGAGGCACTGCCACCAGAGCACGTTTTTCTGGTGGATCTAGATTAGTACGTCCACAGCAGGCTTTAATAGATCAACAAAAATTAATACAAGAGAACAATCAGAGCGATATTTCTTTACAAGACCAGATAATAAATCTACAGACCCAATTAGTCAATATCAATAATGGTCTAACTAATATCTACGGTCTCTTGTTATTGGAATCTGAGGAAGAAAAACTTAGAGTCCTATCGGAACAAAAGAGAATAGGACAAGAAACTAGAAATAACCGTAGAGAAGCATCAGAGGCTGCACTTGAAGGTGTTGGTGATAAAATATCCTCTGCTATTGAAAAACCAGTTCAGAAAGTTCAGAACAAACTTGGTAATATATTTGATCGTATAAAGAATTTCTTCCTTTTATTAGGTGTAGGTTGGTTAACAAATCAAGGTCTTAAGGCTTTGGAAGCAGCCCGTGATGGGGCAGTAGATGAATTAAAGAAAATCAGAGATAATATTGTTGATAAAATTACTAAAGCAGTCAGTTTAGTTGGTGCTGTTTGGCGAGCGATTAATAGAATTATTGGTTCATTACTTAAATTAGGTAAAGCTGCTGGGAGGTTAATTATTAAAGCAGCAACTTTACCTTTTACCCTCTTAGGTAAACTTGCTAAGGTTAGTTTTAGAGTATTAAAAGCAGGATTTGCTGCAGTTGCTCCTGATTTTGCAAAAAAACTTGGTATTAAGGCTTCATCTAAATTTGCAGGATTAGGTGCTAAGATATTTGGTAAAAAAGTTAGTTCTGAATTAGCAGAGACCGCTGCTCAAAAGACAGGTATTAAAATTGGTCAGAGATTTGGTGGTAGAATTCTAGCTGGGTCATTTCCTGTTATAGGATCTGGATTTGATTTTTATGATGCCTTTAAGGCATATATGCGTGGGAATACAGAAGCTGCTGCAATGTATGCCGGTGGTGGACTTGCTAATCTTTTCCCCAGTGGATATACTCAGGCTATTTCAGCAGCATTAACTGTTGGTGCTATTAAGTCTGAGTTTGATGAGGGATACTACTTTGAAGATAAAGTACAACTTGATCATCTTAACTTCTCAAAAATAAATCAGAAGTTTAAAGATTTAACATTGATAGACATGCCACCAGAAATAGTTTATGTTGAAGATGGACCTAGTGATGGAGTTGGTTCATGGAATCCTGGTGGTGCAGTTGATAGTGGAACAGATGTTCCTGCTATTAGTTCTTCAGATTTAGATAATCAATATACATCTACCGCAAAAAATCTTTTTAATCTGGTGGAGTAATATAAATGAGCGTCAATAAATCAATAGAAGAAAATTTAGAAAATATAAGAGGTTTGATCGTTAAGCGAAAGAAGTTTAACGAGAAACAATTTCGTAAAGGTCTTGTTTTAAAAAGAAGGAGAAGAGAGAATACAAGAAGAAGAGCAAATGAAAGTGCTCTTGAAGCTTCTAATCTTGTAAAATCATTCTCTGGTAGAATTGGGTTGACTAAGATCGCTGGCGCAGGAAAGGATCTTCTGGGAAGAATATTGAAGTTTATGGGATATCTTGCCGCAGGATGGTTACTTAATAATCTCCCAACTTTAATTGGTTATGGTCAAGAATTTCTTGCTAGAGCAGAGAAGTTTAAAGAAATAGCAGTTAATATATTTGATTCGGTGAAGGGAGTATTTACTGGAATGAAGGACCTTATAGTTGCAGCGTTTACGAATTTAAAAGAGTTTGATTTTAATGATTCTCAAGGAAGACTCGACAAGGCATGGGGAGAAGTTACCAAAGAGTTCAATAACATTGCAGGAGAACTTGATGAGAGTGCTAAGTTACTTACAACACCACTTATAGATGAAGAAGGAAAAGGAGCATATAGTGGTCAAGTGATTCCACCTTTTGGAAGTACAGGACCCGATGCTCAAGCAAATACTGGAGATGGAAAAGATGGAACATCATTTGGAGAAGGAACTTACGGTCAAGGAAGACCATCAGATCCTAAACCTGCAGTAATAATAGGTTCTGGTGCAGTTCCTGGAGCAGGATTAGCAATAGAATGGAGAGCTCTTTTAGATGTTATTGCTTTTGCTGAAGGAACTTTTAATCAACCAAACAATGGATATAATACTCACTTTGGTTTTGATCAAACAGAAGATTTGAGTAAGCACCCCAACATAGTAAAAAGAACTCCTGGATATGCTAGTGCTGCTTTTGGTAGGTATCAATTTATGCCTAGAACTTGGATTGGATTAGGTGGTGCCTGTGCTGCTGGTGGAAATATTCCAGAAACTGGTGGTATGAATATGTCGCCTGGTAATCAGGATAAAGGAGCAGTAATTTTATGTGAACAAAGAGGTGTTACTTTACAAGCATTGAAGTCTGTGGGATTTAGTAGAGAAATATCTGCTGCACTTTCACCTGAGTGGGCATCTATTCCTAATGTTGCTGGTAGAAGTGCATATGGTCAACCAGTTAGGAAATACGAAACACTCAAGAACCTTTATGATTCAAAGGTCAAGGCATCACAGACTGCTAAGACACAACCACAATCGACAATGCTTCCTAATCTGCCACCAACTAATACATTGGAAGGGCAGAATTATGGAGCTTCAAGAGATCAAGGTGCAAGAAGACATGCTGGTCAAGACTTTGATGCTGGACCAAATGATACTTTCTATTCTAGAATTGGTGGAGAAGTTGTGAGAATTTTGAAAGATTCTGATGAGGGTTATGGTAATTATGTTGACATTTACAATAAGAAACTGGGTGTAACTGAAAGAATTGCAGAAGGATCTGAGAACTTAGTTAGTATTGGTGATAAAGTTCAACCAGGAACACCAATTCAGAGAGGTACTCATCAAACAGGAGTATTCCACTATGAGATAAGAAAAGGTGGTAGTGAAAGTTATGGATTTGAAGGCACTATCAATCCACTTAAATATTTGGATACACTTACTCCAGTAAGACAAGGTACAAAAATTATTATGGTGAAAAAATCTCAGATGAATCAACAATCTCCACCAATAGTATCTGAGAGTGGATACGATCTTTCAGAAGACAATACTCTTTCTGTGGTAAATAGATTATGGAAACAATTAGTTTTCGATAAATTGCAACAATAATGTCAATACTCAAGTCAATTGTAGAAAAAGCAGAATTATTTTCTGCTCAAGACACTAGTAGAAGTGTAGATATTCGTGCTGGAATTATTGGTATCTCATATTATGAGGATATTCTTTCTCCTACAATCACAGCAAAGGTACATGTTGTAAATGCCTCTGGTGCTATCAAACCTTTTGATGATGCAGGTACATATTCACAATCAATCTATAATGGTCTCCCTCTTCGTGGTGGTGAGAAGTTAGAATTAAAAATATCTGGTAACTCTGTTTCAAATCCAGGACTAGATTTCTCGTTGAAAGCTGAGGATTCTTTGTATGTCTCTAGTATAAGTGATGTGATGTCTGAAACTAAGAGAGAAGTATTCACTCTTAATCTAGTTTCAAAAGAAGCATTGATGAACGAAACTAATAGAGTCAAGTTAAGATATACTGGAAATATAAGGGACTCTGTAAATACAATTTTGACTAATGTATTAAAAACTGATAAATTTAACTTTAGTAATTTTGATGAAGTTAAAAATTCATATGATTTTATTGGTAATAATAAAAAACCTTTCTGGGTTATAACTTGGTTAGCATCTAAATGTATTTCAACGATTGCTAATGAGAGTGCTGGATTTGTATTCTTCCAGACAAAGGATGGATTTAGATTTAAATCACTTGATAAGTTGATTAAAAAGAAACCAAAAGCAACGTATTATTATTCTGAAGTAAGTCTTGCTTATGATAATGAAGAAAGAAAGATCAATAATGATAGAAAGATTTTAACTTATAGTGTAGATAGAAATCAAAATCTGATTGAAAAGTTGAGAATGGGAGCATATTCTAGTGAAAGATATTACTTCAACCCACTTACTTTTGAATCTGTTAAAATTGGATATGACGAAAACTTATATAAGGAAACTGTAAAACATCTGGGATCACCTGAACTAGATTTACCAGTCATTGAAGGACTTGAAAAACCTCTTGGTCAATCACCATCTAGAGTTATTAGTGCTGTCTTAGATGTTGGAGCCAAGGATGCTGCTAGTGAAGATGTAAATAATGATCAGGCAAACTATCAATCACAAAAGTTGATGAGATATAATACTTTGTTTATCCAAACATTATCCATAACAGTTTCTTCAAATACTAATTTGAGAGCAGGTGATGTTATTGAATGTATGTTCCCTAGAATCTCAGATTCAAAGGCAGTTGAGTTTGATACTGAAACAAGTGGTCTATATATGATAAAAGAATTATGTCATTATTTTGATACGAAAGGATCATACACTTCAATGAAATTAGTTAGAGATACATTCGGAATCAATAAAGAGGCAAGAGACGATAATGATTGATAACAATTTTCAGACTAATGTTATTGGTAGAGATGGTTTCTTCTGGTGGGTTGGAAAAGTAGCCCCTCTTGAAGCTCAGGGGAAACAAGTAGAAGGTGGTGGATGGGGAAACCGATTTAAAGTTCGCATTCAAGGTTACCATACACAAGAGTTAGCGGATGATGATTTACCATGGGCAACAGCACTCATTCCGACTACAGCAGGTTCTGGTGTAGCAAATGTCGCTCAAGGTATTCAGATCAAACCTGGTGATAGAGTTGTTGGTTTCTTTTTAGATGGTGATGATGGACAACAACCAGTAATTACAAATGTATTTCCTGCTCAAGCACAGGTAACGCCAGAACCAAGACCAGCTACAGATCCTGTAAATGCTAAGGTGAATGATGATCATACTAATGAACCAAAAAAGGATTCACAACCGACTCCACCACAACTTGATATTAATACTGCGTTAGCATATGGTCGTGTACCTAGAAGTGAGGCACTGAAAGATAAAGTTCCTCTGGCAAATAACGCACAGAATTCCAAGATTAATAAAGTCAAATCAACTATTGATTGGCTTCTTAAACAACTTCGGAGAGCAAAAAATGAGATTTCAAAGATAACTGGTTATATTCGTCAAGCAACAGATAAGATTGTTGTTTTGATGAATGAATATATTGGAATTTTCATGGGTGAAGTTATAAAACAATTGAGAACTGTTCTTAAAGGTGGATTGGAATTGTTATATGATTTGGTTTATAATTTAACTTTTGCTGCAACTTTAAGTGATCCTATCGCACACGAGGCAGGTGTTGCTTCACAGGAAGCAATGCTTGGTCCAGTTAAAGCTTTGGAAGATCAATTTACTTGTGTTGCTTCTGGTGTGATTAATACTATTACATCTCAAGTTGAGGATTTAATCTATTCAACATTAGCAGAGGTTGAGAACTTTGTAACTTGTGCTTCTGATCAATTTGTTGGTTCTTTGCTGAATACTATGATTGGTGTTCTTGAGAATCTGATGACTGGTCCTCTTGCTCTGGTTGATAAACTTCTCCAATTCTTTACCGATTTTAATGTTGGCAATCTTGCTAGAGGAGTTATTGATGGTATTGTTGGAGCAGCAGTCGCAGCATTTGATTGTAACCAAGGCACAAAGAACTTCCAGGGTATGATTGACCAGTGGATAGTTGGTGCTGGAGCAAAAGCGATTGGACCAGATTCTTATACAGCAATACAAGAACTTACCAATGCTGCTAATGCTGGAATTGATTTAAATTCAATAGCAGAATGCTTCACTGGTCCACCAGCATCAAGTCCACCTAAGGTTCGGATATTTGGTGGACCAGGTTCTGGTGCTACTGCAGTTCCTATTTTTGGTAATATTGTTCCTATCGATAATGAGTCTGAATGTGTTGCACTTGGTAGTGTGATTGGTGTTCAGATTACTAACGGTGGTTCTGGTTATACTTTCCCACCATTTGTAGAGATTGTAGATGATAGCGACCAGGGATATGGTGGAGTTGCTAGGTCCATTATCAATGATAAAGGTGAAGTAGAATCAATTTATATTGTGTCTGAAGGTGAAAATTATTGTGTAGGAGATATAGATGATTATAGTATTATTGATGTTATTGTTGAGGATGGTGGAGATAATTATGTAGATGGAGATATTGTGGTTGATGATAGAGGAAATCGGTATGAAACTCAAGTTGTAAACGGACAAATTAATAGTGTTAAACCTCTAAATAGTGATATTAACCTCACAGATTCTTTACCACTCTTATTTGTTGAAAGTTCAACTGGTAATGGTGCTGTATTACGACCATTGCTTGGTAAAGTAAGACTTCCAGAGGGTCTTAATATATCCATAGATTGCCCAGATTAAAATGTCTGAAAGACCTCAGAATATTTTTAGAAGACAACTAATTAGTTTCAATACTAATTTTAGGATTGATACTGCCAATCCCCAAATGGGAATCAGTGGAACTGATGTTTATACAATGTATGGCGTCACTGATGATGGAAGCAATCAGTCTTCTATTTCTCTGAGCTCTTCTGGGTTCATGTCCATTCACAATGACCATGTGATTGAGATATGTGCTGGTGAAAAGAACACTGCAAAATCTGAAGATATTGTTTTAATTGGTAAGAATGGAAATATATCCCTCTCTGCTGCTGAGGGTATGGTTAGAATCAGAGCAGAGAATGTTATGATTGAAGCGGATGAAGATATCCAATTCAAGGCAGGAAGAAATATAACAATGAATTCTGGATCAGGTAGAATCCTGATGCAAGGAAACAAGATTGATTATGATGCTCCTACTGGAAATCTGATTGATGATCTCGGAAAAGGATTTACGCAGCAAGTATTTGCTGGTTCCTATGTTGGTGAGGATGTTGTTGGTGATCTTGTTGGTGCTAGTAATCCAATTTTAAATACAGTTTCATCTCTCTTAGGTTTCTAGAATGAGTGATATTCAGGTACACGGTAAGGAAACTTTTTTCAATAAAAGGGTAAGCTTTTATGATAATGTCTTTATGGCAAATGGATTCACCTCAGATGGTGATTCTATTTTTAATGGAGATATAATTTCTAATGGTGATTTTAATGTTGATGGTGATCTTACCGTTGATGGTAATCTAGAAGTTCTTGGAATTTCAACCTTTCGTGGTCCTACTGAAATAGACAATCTTTTAGTTAGACAGTTATTCACTGTAGGACTTCAAACAACTGGTACACATTTGCTTCAAGTAGATTTTAATAAAGATTACTTTGCTTTTGGAACTGTTGGTGTTGGAAGTACTTTTATAAGTTCACATGCTACAGACAAAACATTAATAATTGATGGACAGGTTGGTATTAATTCAGATTCTCCTGAACAACTACTGGATATAATAGGTAGTGTCAAAATTGATGAGTTTATCTATGACTCAGCAAATTCTCCTGGTGTGAACGGTGCATTTTTGAACCGTGATCAATTTGGTATTCGTTGGGTTACATTTGAACCAGCATTCTCTGAAGGTGTTTTTGTTCAGGATGAAGGTCAGTATATACCTATTGTAGGTGCTGCACAGTCTTTTACTGTATTTAATTATGTACAGAGTAATAGTTTAGGTATTGGTACAGATACATGTATTCCAATACCTGATCCATCTAATCCTATTGAAATTGCTAGAATACAAACACAAGATTTGTGGGGGTATACTGATTCTGGTAACATTTACAGGATGACCAATGTTGGAATTAATCAAAACAATCCAGCATTTACATTAGATATAAACGGAACTCTAAATGTTGATCAGGATACAACACTTAATAGCACTTTAGATGTTGATGGTGCTACGACACTCAACAATACTTTAGAAGTAGATGGAACAACAGAACTGAATAGTTCTTTGATTGATATAAATCAGGAAACAGGAGACGCAGGAAAAGATTATCGTTTATCATCTGTTGGTACAGGTGTATCTTGGAGACCATCAGGTGTAGAAACAGAAAATACCATTTGGGTATCAAAAGATGGTGATGACTCTAATAGTGGATTACTGGAAGGTGATGCTAAAGCAACAGTGGGAGCAGCAGCTGCTATTGCTCAACCTGGTGACACGATTAAGATTCGTCCTGGAAGATATATTGAGAACAATCCAGTAGGACTTAATAGAGATGTTTCTATTACTGGAGAAGATTTAAGACTCGTCACAATCGAACCACAAAATCAAGATAAAGATGTTTTTTGGGTTAGAAGAGGATGTTTAATTGAGAATTTAAACTTTGCAGGAGCAACTGTTGGTGTTCAACACGGTCCTGTTGCTGGTGCTGTTGCGTTCCCAATAACAGGAGTAAATGCTGCTAGTGGATTTACAGATGTTGGTCCAGCAACAGAAGGACCGACGAATAGGTGGAGATCTCCATATATTCGTAACTGTACCAACTTCATGACTGGAAGTATTGGTATGAGAATTAATGGAGATGATGCAACAGCATCAGTTCCTGGTGCAGATATTAAATCAATGGTTTGTGATTCATTTACTCAATATAATGAAGCAGGTATTGGTGTATCTCTGACTAATAATGCTTATGCACAGTTAGTTTCCATCTTTACAATTAACTGTGATATTGGAATTTATGCTGATACTGGTGGGCAATGTGATTTAACAAACTCCAACTCATCCTTTGGTAACTTTGGATTAGTTGCTGATGGTTTGGGTGCAATAGATTATACTGGAAGAGTTAATGTTGATCAAATAGCAGAACTCGATATTGTTGTTGCTGTAGGACTTAGTGATTCTAGTAATAATTTCAGAAGACCTTATGATGGTCAGGCATTGTGGTTTAAAATTGATTTGGGTAATTATCCAGATGCAATTGGTTCTGGTAGAATTGCTGATCCATTAGAAAGACTACAATCTATCCGAGTAGATAATCCTGGATCAGGATTCAGTCAAGAAAGTCCTCCAAGTGTTATTATTCGTGATGCTGATGGTGAACTGACTCCAAAAGGACCACAGGGTATTATTGCTGAGGCTGATGCTACTATTGATGCTGATGGAAGAATTATAGAAATTGATGTTATAAACTCTGGAAGAAATTACTTAGCAACACAGAATATAGTTGTTGATATTGATGGTGATACTACGCTTGCTACTGCAATAATGGAACCTATCTATTTTACGGTTCTAGAAGCAACAGAACCAGTAGCTGCTACTGGTATCACAACAATCACATTTAATGAATTTATTCCATTTGAATTATTTGCTAATGATCCAATGGAACTGAGAAGGATTAGCAGAATTCTCACATCTTCTCATTCTTTTGAATATATTGGTACGGGCACTCTAATAAATAGTTCACTACCATTCCAGGGTGGAGTTCCAATTAAGGAAAATGAAGTTGTTGCTCGTAATGGAGCACAAATTCCATTTACAAGCACCGATCAAAAAGGAAACTTTGATATTGGTGATGGTCTTCAAATTGATCAAACAGCTTCTATTATCCGAGGTAGAGACTTTAGTAGATCAATTCAAGCAGAAGTTACACCACTCATACTTGCGCTGAGATAATATGGCAATCGCACCACTTAATAAATTTCTAACAGTAGCAGTACCAGTTGCTCCAGGAGAACAGACCGTTTATAAAACTCCTACTGGTGTATCTGCTATTGTTCTTTATGCATCAGTTTCCAATGTTGGCGCTGCAACCACATATCCAACTGTTACATTCACTCACAGAAGAACAAGTACTTCGACAAAGACTTCAGGAAATATTAGAAATATTCGTGTTATAAAAGATGTAGAAGTTCCACCTAATGATTCACTTGTCATCATTGATGGAAGACTTGTACTAGAAAAGACTGCAATTGTACAAGATTCAGTTGTTATTGAAGGAATACAATCTGGTGTAGGAACTATTACAAATGTAGATTATGATAATCAATCTGGAATAGCAACAGTCAGAACACTATCACCACATGGTTTTAGTGTAAATGATGAAATTACAATGAATAATATCAAATTTGATTGTGGTGGATATAGTGGTGGTATTACAACATCATTCTTCCCAACTCCACAAAGATCATTCACTGTTACTGCAATTGATGATATAGAAAAGTTTCAAGTTGATGCTGGTGTTGTTAATAATATTCCACACACTTATCAACCAGCAGATCATAATTTCATTAAATCTGAAGCAAATTCTATAACAGTTACAACTGGAGTTGGTGGACCGTTTACACCAACTGGTGGATCATATGTTCCTGATACTGGTATCTTAACACTTAGTTTTGATGCTGCTCATGGATTATCGAATGGAAATGAAATACAAATAACAGATAATTCACTTTCATTCACTTGCAGTATGGATAAACATAGATCTATTCATACTTATCCTAGACCTACAGATCCTGCCTCTGGTCAAGATTTGGTGGTGTCTAATGCAACAGTAAATACTTTTACTGTTGATGTGGGTATTTCTTCAAGTGGAGGTCAAATTGCTCCATTACAGATGGAATTTATCATGAGTATTCTGGAGAATAGTACATCATAATAAAGTATGGCTAAGTACATTAGTGGGAGAGTAAAAAGAACTCCCCAAGATAAATTAACTGAAGATAGATATAATTTTCTTGGTCTAGATCAAGCAGAACCCAATTTGGGTGATCCAGAGAGTGTGGCACCTCCACCTGGACAACAATATCAGATTGTATCCCTTAAATCTAATCCTGGAAAAAGATACTGGGTAGAGATTGCGGGTGGAGTTATTCCTGGTGCGATTTCTGTATTTGATGATGGCACACTGGTTGGTGTAGCGAATAGTATCACCCAACTTAATTTTACTGGTTCTGGTGTAACTGCTATTGGAAGTAATCCTGGAGTAGCAGCTACGGTTAGATTCTTTGCTCCTGGTTCTACTAGAGGATTGTTATTTAATGATAATGGTAATTTTAATACAACTGATACAATAATTTTTGACAATATCAACAATAGACTTGGTATTGGTTCTACAGATCCAGAAACAAAACTAGATGTAAATGGTGATATAAAATTACTAGGTACAATTTATGATAGTAATAATTTTGAGGGTGGTCAAGGGGAGATTCTAGTCAAGAGTGCTACTGGCGGTCTTGTATGGGAGCAACAAGCAGATATTGTTGTTGGTGCTGGTGGAACTATCTTTGAGGTTCAATTTCATAATACTGCTGGAGCCTTAGGTGGAGCAGATAAGTTAGTATATCGCAGTGATACTGATAGGGTTGGTATTGGAAGTACTATTCCAACAAAACAACTAGATGTTTTAGGTGATTCATTCTTTAGGGGTGATGTAGAAGTAACTCAAGAAATTAAGGTAGGAGCACTTGAATTAGAAGGATATATTGAAGATTTTCATGGAAATGTTGGAACAGCGTCTTCTTTATTAATATCAACAGGTGTTGGTGTAAGTTGGATTGATGCTGCTAATGTTCTTGCTGGTGGTGGAACAACAGTTTTTATTTCACCAAATCCACCACAAAATCCAGAGTATGCTGATTTGTGGTGGGATAATGATGATGGACCATTACTAATCTATTATGATGGTGCTTGGGTTCAGGTTTCTCAAGGTCCAGCTGGTCTTCAAGGTGCTACTGGTACTCAAGGTATTACTGGTACACAAGGCATCCAAGGTATTCAGGGTACTCAAGGTCGTCAAGGCACACAAGGTATTCAAGGCATTCAAGGAACTCAAGGCATTCAGGGTATCCAAGGTCAAGATGCATCTTCCATTGCTGCACAGGGTACTCAAGGTCTTCAGGGTCTACAAGGAACTGATGCATCTGCTCTTGCCGCACAAGGTACTCAAGGTCGGCAGGGTATTCAGGGCATTACAGGAACTGGTACTCAAGGTACTGACGGTGCTCAAGGTACAACGGGAACTGGTACACAAGGCACTGACGGAACTCAAGGTACTCAAGGTCTTCAGGGTATTTCTGGTGGTGGAGGTAATCAAGGTACTCAAGGTCGGCAGGGTCGTCAGGGCATTACAGGAACTGGTATACAAGGTACTGACGGCAGTCAAGGCACAACAGGAACTGGTAATCAAGGAGCTCAAGGTCGTCAGGGTCGTCAGGGTCGTCAGGGTATCCAAGGAATTCAAGGAATAACTGGTTCCCAAGGTACTGATGGCACTCCAGGATCTGGTACTGCTGCTGGATCTAATACACAATTCCAATATAATAATAGTGGATCCTTTGCTGGGGCACCTGGATTAGAATACAGTAATGCTAGTAGTGGACAAGCCCAACATAGAACTAGTGCTAGTAGTTTTATTAATACTAATAGATGTGAACTAAACGGGAGAAAGATAGAATCAGTTCTCACTCAGTCTACCGTTCTATCTGGAACATTTAATTGTGATTTGACAAATGGACATATCTTCCTGTATACTGCTAATACTCTTGGTGACCATACTCCTAACTTTAGATCTCTTGGTAGTATATCCCTTGCAGATGATATGTTTGCAAATCGTGCGGTGACAACTACATTAGTAATTCCAATAAACGGACATAAAATTGTTGGTGTTCAAATAGACGGTTCATCCACAAATGTAACTTTGCAATGGGTTGGTGGTCAGCAACCTATAGCTTCGTCTGGAAGTGGACATGATATATACACTTTTATGATTATAAAAACATCTTCATCAACAACCCCTCATTCTTATCTAGTTTGTGCAAGTAAAACATCTGTAGGATAGATTAAATTATGACTCCCTTTGCAGGTATTCAGGGATTTTCTGGATTTAATGGTGGTTTTGGTTTTGGTGGTGGAGGAGAATCACCCACTATGCTTGGTGGTAGCATGTATTTCTATGGAAACATGGGAATGTACTCACCAAATATGGTTGCGGATACTTTTGGAAATTATTATGTTGTGTGTTCTGCAGACTATGCTCATGTCGGTGGTAATCCACCAGCTCCATCAAGTCAACCAGTATCAAGAGATATTTTCCTTGTAAAATTTAACTCTAATTTTGAAGAACAATGGAAAGTACTGATTGGAACTGCAGGTACTTTCAGTGTAAATTATTCTGGTTGGGACGGTGGTTGGATTGGTCCTGCTTTAGCAGTTGGTGTTGGTGCTCAGGCATCAGGTGTATATGTTGGATTTACTTCTAGGACAGGTCCATATACATATGAAGTACATCATGCAAAATTTGCAACAAGTAATGGATCATTACTGTGGAGTAAAAGGGTAAGTGACGTAGCAAATGGTAATGAAATTAGATCTGCAGGAATTGGTGTTGATAATTCTGGAAATGTTTATGCTTCTGTATTCGCTGACGGAGCTAGTGGTGGTCAAGGAAGTAGTGATTTTGTTCTAATAAAATACAATAGTTCTGGAACTGCACAATGGCAACGTGGTGTTGGTGGATCTCAACAAGATGAACCACGGTTTTCAATCACTGCTACAAATGGTGATACCTATGTATGTGGGTATTCAAATAGATTTCAAGCATCACCACCTCCTGGAGAATTCAATTATAACTGGCAGGGTTCTTTAGCAAAATGGAATAGTAGTGGAGTTCTTCAATGGCATAGAAATGTAGGAGATTCATCTCAATCAACACCTAGTTCTGCTCAGATAGACCGTCTTAGTGTGTTATGTTTCAACAGCAATCAGACAATGATATATGCTGCTGGTTATAGTCGTGGAGATCAGGTACTTGTTGTGAAATATAATACATCGGGAACTCTTCAGTGGTCTAGATTATTTGAGAGTGAATTTTTATCTAATAGTGCTGATATCGATGTAAAGGGTATTGCAGTTGATTCATCCGACAATGTATATGTTACTATGAATATAAACAGATTTTATCAAAGTTTTTATACGCCTGTCGGTGGAGTTATTAAGATTGATAGTTCTGGTACTCTTCAGGATCAAAATTTCTATAGATTTCTTGGTGCCACTCTCAGAACTGATGGTTTTGGTGGACCTTATTTTTCTAGATCGGCTATTAGTGGAACTGATCTAGTTACAGTTGGTCAGCTAGGAACTCAAATAATGATAAGTAAACTTCCTTTAGATTTTACTGATTCTGCAGCAAACTCATGGACAAGTAATTTTGTACAACCTAAACTTTTTAAAATATCATTAGAGATTAATACACCTCTTTGGGAAATTGGAGGATTTGGAGGTCAGGCAGGATGGTATGCTGGTACTTCTGCTTGGTATAAGTATGATATTTCTACCCAAACATTTACTGGCAGTAATAGTGAGATATGGAGTAAATTTGTTCGTAATACTACTACCACTATAGATGAACACGCAGCAATTTCTAGTGGTTATACTTCAACTCTGACTATTGGTGCTGCAACAGCTTCTGTTCAAACAATTGAGGTAAAAGCACTTACTGATAACTTACTATTTGAATTAGATGCTAGAGATAGTTCTTCTTGGTCAGGTAGTGGAACTACTTGGAATGATATCAGTGGTAATAGTAGAAACTTTACTTTGGTAGCTGGTCCTACTGGTGGTACAAATTCTGTTGTTTTTGATGGGTCTAATGATTATGGAAAAATTACCGATGCTAGTTGGATGCCTGATCAGACTGATAACTGGACCTTTGAGGCATATGTAAATATTCATAGTTGGACACAGCTGAATTCGGCAGCAGATAATCTTAACTTTATATTTTCAAAAACTAAAACTAATGATCAACATTATAGTGTTGGATTTCTTGAAGAAGATGGTTATGTGTATATGGTTGCTGCTTCTCAGAACCAGAGTTTTGGTAATGTGGGAGCAATAGAATGGGACGAGGGAGTCAGATGGCAGTTGCCTGGAACAGCAGATAGTTGGTTAAATTCTTATCATCATTTTGTTTGGGCATATGAAGGAAATGTATGGTTTGGTGGTCAGACAGGATATATTAACATGTATGTTGATGGACTTACTGTAGCTCAGATTAATAATACAACAAGGAATTATATATTCGGAGATAATGATGCAGATCTTCGTATTATGTGTTTTGACCCAAATAATAACCCATACACCAATGCAGTTGATGGTGAAGTGCGTGTATTAAGAATGTATAGCACTACTCTTGCTCCTGGTCAAGTAAATCGAAATTATCAAAATTGTCTTGAGCAGATGAGAGTGGTTCAATACGATGTTAGAAGCGGTATTAATACGACTGCTAATTATCTTGTTACTAATACGAATATTACCACTACATAAATTGGTACTTAAACTATAAATATCTAAAAAGCTAGATAATGGCTACATTCGATTTTCCACAAAATCCAGCATTAGACGAACTTTATACTGCTAACGGTGTTACCTGGCAGTGGAATGGTACTTATTGGGTTAGATTTTCTGATAGTACAGGTTTACAAGGTCTTCAGGGTATCCAAGGCATTCAGGGTATTCAAGGTCTTCAAGGCATTACAGGAACTGGTACTCAAGGTACTGACGGAACTCAGGGTACTCAAGGACCACAAGGTACTACAGGAACTGGTACACAAGGTACACAAGGAACACAGGGTATTCAGGGTATTCAGGGTGATGGTGCCCAAGGTGCTGGGGGTATTCAAGGTGCTCAAGGTACTACAGGTAGTCAAGGCACAACAGGAACTGGTAATCAAGGTACTACAGGTAGTCAAGGCACAACAGGAACTGCTACTCAAGGTACTACAGGTAGTCAAGGCACAACAGGAACTGGTACTCAAGGTACTCAAGGTCGTCAGGGTCGTCAGGGTCGTCAGGGTATTGCAGGAGGAGGTGGTACTCAAGGAACCACTGGAGCACAGGGTAGTCAGGGTATTACAGGAGGAGGTGGTACTCAAGGTACTACAGGTAGTCAAGGAACTGCAGGAAGTGGTACTCAAGGTACTCAAGGTCGTCAGGGTCGTCAGGGTCGTCAGGGTATTGCAGGAGGAGGTGGTACTCAAGGAACCACTGGAGCACAGGGTGCTCAAGGTCGTCAAGGTCGTCAGGGTATTGCGGGAAGTGGTAATCAGGGCACTCAAGGTGCTACAGGAACAGCAGGTAGTACAGGTAGTTTAGGTTTTAGATCTCTTGGAACTAGTCCCAACCAAAACTTAAGTCCTTCACCATCATCAACTTTAGTTGCAAGTGATAGTGGTAAGGTTGTAAATATTGATGCTAACTGGAGAATTATTGTTCCACCAAACGTATTCTCTGCTGGTGATGCTATAACTATTATTAATACAGATCCAAATACTTCTAACGGGACATATAGAAGGGACATTGATGCTGGTTCTGGTGTAACTTTGATCTATGCTTCAACCAATGAGGAGGGAGATATGTTCCTAGTTCAAAATGGTATGGCTACTATACTCTGTATTGCTAGCAATAAATTCTTAGTTTCTGGTACAGGATTAGCATAATGGCTGGAGCATTACAAGCACAGGTTTTATTACCTTTTACTCATCAGCAACCTGATGTACCTAGACCCGAAGAAGTTCTTGTCTATTATTCTTCCGATAATAGGAGAGGATTATGGAGATATTGGACTGGTGGATGGCAGGAGCCTGGACAACCATCTGGATATGGTGAAGGTGGAATTTTACAAACTCTTGCTATAAACAGAAGATTTGACTGGAATGCTGGTGGTAGTGATGATAGAAATGGTTCAGTAAGTGTTTTTAATGGATTTGGTGGAAGAGAGTTTTATGTTGGTGTTAAAACAGATACTGATGGAAGATATCTAGATTTTGATAGTGCTGTAGGATATAATTTTTCAACTGGTAGTGAAGATGATGGAATGCCTGGTACTTTATCTCCAGCAAATAGTGGTGGAAATGATATTGAAGCATATCCAGGATCATATCCTCTCAGTTATGGTATATGGTTCAAATATAAGAAGGCAAATAATAATGATAGTAACGTAAGACAAACAATTGGTAATCTATCAGATGGCAATCCACCTTCAGGACAAGTTAAAGTTGGATTTTATTTTCAGGATAGTGATATGAAGTTGAGAGCAGTGCGTAGAGATAGTAGTGGAAATTTTACTGTTGCAAAAACATTTAGTTATGTCTTTTCAGAAAATACACTTACTTGTGTCGTTTTAACAATGTCAACTGGTGGTAATATTAAATTGTATGTTGATGGAAGTTTAGAAGACTCATATACAGAGAGTAATACGATTAATGAAGTTGGTTATGTTTTAGGAAGCTTTCAATTTGGTAGTGTAAGTGATAGCGCATACACTACAGGAACTTGGTGTGGAAAATGGTACAAATCTTGTTGGTGGAAAATTGAATTATCTTCTACTGAAGCTGATACATTTTATGATAATGGGTCCAAATCTCCAGCCAGATGGGCTGGAACTTAAACTGGCACACACCCCTTGACGCTCTGGGTCTGGTGCTCTATAATATGGGGGTAATCAAGGGAAAACCCAATGAACACCGCAGAATACGTTGAAGGCATTGTTATCGACATCTGCTCCCGTTCCTTTATGCTTCTCAGCGATCAAGGAGATGAAAAGATTGTTGAATGCGATACAGTAGATCAATTCATGAATGTTCTTGAGGTTGTTACTGCTAATATGACTGAAGATCAAATTGAGTATGCCGACCTTGCTACCATTGACTAAATAGGTCACTTAATTTATCATGGAAATAAAAGAAATTAAAGATTTTCTGCCACCTAGTCTACAGCAACATGTTAAGAATGTTTTGCTTGGTAGAGACTTTGATTGGCATTACTTACCAGACGTTACCTTTAACGACCGTGATCTTGACAAAGGATATAAACCACAACCTGGGTTTTTTAACCTCACACTTGTGAACGGTCAACCACAGAATAAATTCTTCAATTTCTTTTCTTTTTTTGTTCCGTTACTTCTTGATGAATACAAGAAGCATTATCCACCAGCAGATGTGAGTCTAGCCAGAATGAGGATAGGTCTTAATATTCCTGGTGAAAATGATTTAGGGTATAACAATCCACACATTGATCATGTAGCAGAAGACGCCAGCATGATTAAAACCAACGTTGTTGCTCTATATTATTGTGATAATACTCCTGGTGATACATTCATCTTCAATGAGACTGAACAGTCACTCAACTACACAGTTAAACATAGAGTAACTCCAGAACAAGGTAAGTTAGTTTTCTTTGATGGCAACCACTATCATGCCAGCTCATCTTCTAAGTCGAGAGATGTTCGAGTAGTAATTTCTTTTAACCTATATGAATCCCATTAACTAAATAGATCACTTATGGAAATCTACACCGTGAAGGAATGGCAAGAAAATTGGGAAGATCTTTTCTCTAGAGTTCAAAATGGAGAGAGGATATGTGTAGAAAACGAGAATGGAAATAGAGCAGTAATGATACCATCTGATGATGAATTACTTCGAATATACACAGATCACGACGAAGCAAACTAATTCATCATCAGGGAGTGTCGCATAAAGGTTAATGCGCCCTGCTTATAACGGGGTCATCCGGGTTCAATTCCCGGCATTCCTATCGCTCCATTAGCAATCTGGTGAATGCAGCGAACTCATAATTCGCCTGAGGCGTGTTCGATCCACGCATGGAGCACCTTGCCCGCTTAGTCCAACGGCAGAGACAGAAGACTTAAAATCTTTCCAGTGCCGGTTCGAATCCGGCAGCGGGTATTAAAATAAATAAGATTAAACGGAAGAGTTTATGTCTTACAAATATAAAATCTCATCTAATTACTGTTGGTATGGGTATGACCTTAATGGTAATACCAAACTAGTTAGAATGTATTTTATAGAAGGCATTCCATTTACATTTGATGAATTGGAAGATGGTCAAACTGTTGACCAAGATATGTCGGATGAAGCGAGAAAGAATAGAAAATATAGTGTTCACGAATTGTATAATTACTCATTCTATCTGGTTGACGAACAGGCACATCCATGTTTGTTTGATCTAGATTTGCAAAACCCAGAGGACATGCCTAAAGACATCGATTACATTTGCGGGGAAGATTTATCACCATAAATAAAACATAGAAATAATATAGAAGCAGAAATACGATGCCTCTGAATAAATTAGACAATTTTATTAAGAACGTAGAAGGCAGGATACTATACGTTAACCCTGATGATTTAGATTCTACAGATTCTATTATTAATGAAGGTAATTCTCTTGCTCGCCCTTTTAAAACGATTCAAAGAGCACTTTTAGAAGCTGCAAGATTCTCATATGTTAAAGGTGCAAATAATGATATCATTGAGAAGACAACTATTCTTGTCTTTCCTGGTGAGCACCTAATTGATAACAGACCTGGTTTTGCAATTTATGATAACAATAACTCTGCCTTTGCTGTAACTAGAGCAGGTGGTGTTGGTGAATTAGCATCCAATCTTCTTTCTTTGGATCTAGATACTAATTTTGATTTAACACAAGAAGATAATATACTTTATAAGTTTAATAGTTACTTTGGTGGTATTATTATACCCAGAGGTGTGTCTATTGTTGGTCTAGATTTAAGAAAAACAAAGATTAGACCAAAATATGTACCAAATCCAACTGATCCTGGTGTAGATAAAAGTGCTATCTTCAGGCTAACTGGTACTTGTTACTTCTGGCAGTTCTCTTTCTTTGATGGAGATGAATCTAGTTTTGTTTATACTGATCCTGATAATTTTGGTGATATTAATAGAGCCACTCCTACATTTTCACACCATAAACTAACTTGTTTTGAGTATGTAGATGGTGTTAATAATGTTGGCACCTTTGGTCTAACAGACCTTGATATGTATTATAACAAGGTTGCTAATGCATTCAATTCATATCGTGATATTGGTCAGAAATTCCCATCAAATCCTGAGGGATTTGCTAAGAGGAATCCAGAATGGGAAATTGTTGGTGCTTTTGCTGCTGACGTAGTTAATATTACCAACATTCAAGCAGGTAATGGTATCACTGCGACTGCAATCGTAACTGTTACAACACAAGATCCTCATGGATTGAATGAGGGAACACCAATTAAGATAAGAGGCGTATCTGGAAGTGGTGTGACTGCACCATATAATATTTCAGTTAAGGTACAAAATACACCAACACCAACTACATTTACATATGTAATACCTGGATTTGATGCTAATCCAACACTAAATCCTGCTCCGAGTGCTGCTAATGCAACTCTGACGGTTGAAACTGATACTGTTGAAGGTGCATCTCCATATATTTTCAACGTGTCGATGCGTTCTGTATGGGGTATGAATGGTCTTCATGCTGATGGTAGAAAAGCATCTGGATTCCGTAGTATCGTTGTAGCTCAGTTCACAGGAATCAGTCTCCAGAAGGATGATCGTGCTTTTGCAAAGTATGTTCCATCATCGAGAACATATGTTGATGTACCTTTAGGTCTTAACCCAGCAAAAGGTTCAGACCTAGCATCTGGTTCATCACAAACTGATGCCGACAAGGTTTATCATTTAGATTCTGGTGCAGTATATCGTAGTGGATGGGAAACTACCCACGTTAAAATGTCCAATGATGCAGTCATGCAGATTGTATCTGTGTTTGCTATTGGATTTAATAAGCATTTTGAAGCTGTAACAGGTGGAGATGCGAGTATTACCAACTCCAACTCAAACTTTGGACAATTATCTTTAATATCTGAAGGATTTAAGAAGACAGCATTTGCTAAAGATAATAGAGCATATGTAACATCAATTGTTCCACCAAGAGCTATCACTGGAACAGATGATAAAATTGAGTGGTTGTCTTTAGATGTTGGTGTAACAACGTCTGTTGGTATTTCTAGTCATCTTTACATTAAAGGATTTACTACGAACGATGGTAAACCTTCAGGTATTACTCAAGGATATAGAATTGGTGCTAGATTAAACGATAGACTTTATTTCCAAGGTGGTGCAGGAGCAGGAACAACATTCTCTGCACCAATCTTAATGGTTGATAATGTTATTGGTGTTGGAACAGGTGCACTAGGAACCACAAGTTCGGTTAAAGAGTTTACCGTAACTGGTGAACCATCAAATAATGACTTTACTATTGGTCCAAACACTATATTAACTGGTGAAAGTATTCGCATTATAAGTGATGTTGGTGATTTACCAGAGAATATCACAGCACATACAACTTATTATGCTATCAACAATGGTGATAATAATACTATTAAGATTGCATCATCCTTTAGAAATGCTATTGAAGGTGAAGCAATTAATGTTTTCAAGGGAACTGATCTTCGTATTTTAAGTAGAGTTTCTGATAAAGATTCTGGTGATCTTGGTTCACCAATTCAGTTTGATAGTGCTAATGATAACTGGTTTATTCATACCAGTGAAACTAATGACATTTACAGTGCCTTTGAGGCAGATGGTGTAGCAGTATATGGTGAATCAACAGATCTGTCTTATGTTCTGAGAACTGCTGATGAAAGAAGTTTAGATGAGAAACTCTTTAAAGTTAGAGCAGTTATTCCAAAAGAGACAGCAGATGCTAAAGATCCTGAATCTAGATTTATTATTCAAGAATCTAGTTCTACTAGTCAGTTAACGGACGCAGACTTTACTAGAACATCAATTGATTCTTCAGATACTGATTATAATAGAAATCCCAGATTCATTGCTACCTGTACTGAAGATAACAAGACAGTTACAGTCATTAGTGATCTTCCACACAATTTAAACGTAGACGATACCGTTATTATCCGCAATGTAACTAGTACACAGAACACTGGTGGAACATTTGATTTAGGATTTAATGGAACATTTACCGTTACTGGTGTCAATGACGCAAATACATTTACTTATTCTTCTACAGATACTGTCGGTGTTGCTCACACCATGGGAGTATTTACTAATGATGTAACAGTTAGAGATGTAGATCTCCCAAGATTTGAAAGAAATGATATGCAATCAAACTTGCTTATCTATAGAAATGAGGTTATTTCACCATACATTCAAAATCAACAAGATGGTGTTTATCACCTCTATGTGTTGAATGCTAACAACGCTATGGAAGTAGGGTTTACAGATTTAGAATTCAAACAGAAATCTGAAGATCTGTATCCTCAACTAGATCGTGATAATATTGATTCAAACCCAAGAGCAGCAAAAACATATGCTAAGCGTTCACCAATTGGTGACGTAGAAACAAATGATCAAAAGAAGAGTGTTACCAGAGAAAGTATTGACTTAGGTCTCACAACATTAGGTCTTGGTTTAGATATTACCACCGTAGAAACAACGGTTGGAGTTGCAACAATTACAACTTCTAGAGAGCATGGTCTTGCTTCAATTGTAACTGGTACAATTACACCTGGCGCTACTTATAATAATGGAACTTATCAGAATGTAAAACTTCTTGTTGGTTCTCAAACAGGAACTTGGCAAGGTGCTACCGCTAGAGTTGTAGTCTCAGGTGGTGCTGTTGATTCTGTTGAAATAATTAGTCCTGGTTCTGGTCATGGTGCTTCCTCACTATTCTTTGATGAAACTGTAATTGGTGCTGGTGACGGAAATGCAAGATATGTAGTTACTGCTGCTGGTATATCAAGTGCTCTTGGTAGTGTAGTTCAAATCACTGGTGATGGAACAGTTGATGATGGATATTACAGAATTACTGCTATTCCTTCTTCTACAAAGGTTGCTCTTGCTAGAACAACTGGTGATGATACCATTCTTACCTCACAATATGCTCTGTTGATTGCTCCTTCATCAGAAATCACAACTGAAAATTACAATGAGATAACAGGTATTTCAACATTCATCACATCTACACCTCACGGATTACTGTCTGGTAATAGTTTCCAAGTTAATGACAGCAATAATAACAATCTTGGTTCTTACTTAGTTAATTCTAAAGTAAGTGCTACTGAGTTTAATGCTATCACCAATCGTGATCTCAGTTCTGCAAATGGAAGAATTCTTAAGCAAGGATTATCCGCTAATGATGCAGTTTCTGATGTAAGTGAGGAGAATCTTGGAAACAGGATGATGACTTTCTTTGATGATGAGTCATTTACATTATCTGCTGATGTTACTGAAGATGCTACAGCAATTACATTTACTTCTTCTGGTATTGGAACTGGATTAAGAATGCCTTTAGGTTCTTATCTCCAGATTGATAGTGAGATTGTAAGAGTAGCAAGTAATAATAATGATGCTTCTGCTACTGTAATTCGTGGTGTATTAGCAACTGAACAAGAGAGTCACACTGCTAATTCGAGAATCACCAAAGTTAAGATGATTCCCGTTGAGTTCAGAAGACCATCTATTCTTCGTGCTTCTGGTCACACCTTTGAATATCTTGGTTATGGTCCTGGTAACTATTCAACTGGTCTTCCACAAGTTCAGGTTAGATCTCTCTCTGAAAGAGAAGAGTTACTGTCTCAAGCACAAGAAAGATCCTCCGGTGTTGTTGTTTACACTGGTATGAACAACAGAGGTGACTTCTACGTTGGTAACAGCAAGAAGTCAGCACAGACTGGTGAAGAGACTACATTCGATACTCCAATTAACACTGTAACTGGTGAAGATCCAAGTTCCAATAGTGTTGTATTTGATGAGGTAACTATTAAAGAAAGGTTGCTGGTTGAGGGTGGTGATTCTGGTCAGGTTCTCTCACAGTTTGATGGTCCTGTTACCTTCACGAAGAATGTTAGAGTTAAGAACAATGTAACTGTTGACGATACTTTAACTGTTATCAACAAGTTTAGAATGCCTGTTGGTAGCGATGGTGCTGATATTAAGAATATTCAGATTGGAGTTTCCAGTGTTGGTGAAATTGATACATCAGAAGGTGACTTGATCCTTGATGCTGCTACTAATAAAGTTATCATCGATGCTGATCTAAATGTTTCTGGAGACAGTTTCTTTGAAGGTGATGTTAAGGTTGGTGGTAATCTTGAAGTTGTTGGTGTTACAACCTTTAAAGATGATGTTCGTATTGAAAACGATCTGTATGTAGATGGTGATGTCATTGTTCCTCCAGGTAAAACTATCACTGGAGATCTAGTTGGAACAGCAACTACATCAGAAAAGGTTCACGTTACTGCAACTGAAAGCAATTCTGCACACTTCATTACTTTTGTTGATGCTGCTACTACTGAAACTACTAATGGTAGAGACATTAGAGTTAGCCCACACTTCTATCTTGAACCAACTACGAGTGCAGCAACTGCTGATTTCTTTGTTAGAGGTGACTTTACTGCATTTGCCGCTGCTGCATCTGATGATAGACTGAAGACTAACAAAGAGACTATCACCAATGCTCTTGAAAAGGTACTTTCGCTTAGTGGATTTACTTATAATTGGAATGGACTTGCGGTAGATCTTGGATTTGTCGCTGAAGAGCAACAGGTTGGTATTTCGGCACAACAAGTTCAGGCAGTTCTACCTGAAGCAGTGAAGGAAAGATCACTTGATGATGAAACTATTTTGACTGTTAAGTATGAAAAACTGGTTCCTCTACTCATTGAAGCCATTAAAGAACTAAATCTTAAGGTTGAAAAACTAGAGGATAAACTTAAGGCATAAATAACTAAAAACTTGCATCGATGGCAAATTATAATAAGTCATTTAACTTTAAAAACGGTGTTCAGGTTGATACTGATAACTTTTTAGTTAATCAAAACGGTTTAGTTGGAATTGGTAGTACATCTCCCTCTGAATTTCTAGATGTTGTAGGAAACACAAAAGTTAGTGGTTTAACGACCACAAATCTACTTTATGCAGGTATTGGTACCGTTTCAAATTTTGGTGCGACGGATGCTGAAATAACCAACTTGGAAGTTACTTCACTCACAATTGGTGGAGTAACTGCTTCAGAATTAATTGGTTTTTCAACAGCAGCTTGGATAACTGGTAGAGCATATCCAGATTCAAATCCGCTATCAGGGTTAACAACAACTTCCAATATTGGTATTGGTACAACTCAGGCATTACAAGATTATGAGTTCTTAGTTGTTGGTAGTCCTGAACTTAACCAAGATGGATTTACAATTAATGTTCACGGTGAAGTCAGAGCTTCTGGTATTATAACTGCTGCTGGATTCTCTGGAGTAGGTGAAAACCTTACTACTTTAAATGCTTCCAACATTTCTTCTGGAACTCTTAATAATGATAGACTTCCACAAGATATTACTGTTAGTGGAAACATTAGAGCAGACGGTGCAACTGGATTTATAGGTATTGCTAACACAGCAAGAAGTTTAACTGATACACCAGACATTGCAGTTAATGATATTACAGCATCTTCAGTTAGTGGTGCAGCAGCGACATTTACAAGTTTAGATCTTAGTGATGGTGTTATAACTGATGTAGATAGTATTGAGTTAAATACTGGTTCTATCACTGGTGTTAGTAACATCAGTGCTATGGGGTACATCTCTGGTATCACCACGATGGATGTTGGTGGTATTGAGTTAAGAGATAGTGGACCTATTAGTGGAATTGGAACTTTAACAGCAGTCAGAATTGTCACAACAACTGCTAACGTAGGACATGCTACTGTTACCGATGTTCTGCATTTAGATAGTGCTAACATTGGTATTGGAACAGATACTCCAACATCAGACATTCAAATTGTTGAAGCATCTGGTGCTAAGATTGAAGTTACTTCACTAACAGGTGAATCTTCTATTGAACTAGGACAGAATGTTGGTGGTGGTAATAGCACAGCAACCATTCGGTTTGGAAGTCAGGATGGTACATTTGATATTCTGAATAATGATAGTGGCGACATCCGCATGGTTTTGGATGCGACACCTGCAGGTATTAACACCGGTAATTTTAACTGGTATTACAATTCAACTGCAAATACTCCATTAATGTCTCTCTCCTATGAGGGTACATTGGGTGTTAATGATACAGCACCATCTGAGACAGTTTCTGTTGGTGGTGGACTTACTGCATCAGGTAACTCTTTCTTTGGTGCAGATGTAACTGTAAAAGGTGATTTAACAGCAAATAATATAAGCGGTGATGGATCTAGTATTACAAATTTAAATATACCTAATCCATTACCAAGAAGAATTTATGCACCTGCAGGTATTACTACTGTAGGACAGTTACATGTTTACGATTCAGTATATGATCGTTCAACGCCAACTACTGGAATTTCATCCGTTGGTATTAATACAACTGTTCCTGTAGCAGGATTAGATGTTAGAAAGGCAGACGCTATTCTCAGTAGGGTTGCTATTGGTGTTACAAATAATGTAGAGAGCTTTACGTCTAGAGATTGTATACAAGTTTATTATAAGGATCAAAGTTTCTTTGGTGGGAATATTAGACTTTTTGCTCGTCCAGGTGAGTCAGTAGCTGCTAATGGTGGTGGTGCTATTGTAGCTGGTAGAGAATACCCTAGATCTGTATTTGATCTGGGTGATGCTGCTGCTGCTGGAGGACTGGCTGGAGCTGGATATTCTGGTGGTTGCTTCATTCCTCCTAAAATTACAACTGCTCAAAGAGATACACTACAAGATCAGACAATTGTTCCAGTAGTTAGTACAGCATCAACTGTTGTTGGTTCATTTATATTCAATACTGATCTTAATCAGTTCCAAGGATATACTGGAGCTGGTTGGACTTCTCTTGCTGTTGATGCACAGGGAACATACACTGATGGTGCTGTCGATGCTCACCTAAACACTGGAACTGCTACTGCAAATCAAGTTTTAAGTTGGACTGGATCTGATTATGATTGGGTTGCACAAACTGGTGGTAGTGGATCTATTGCTGGTATCAATACTGAGTTTACATCATTCTTTAATCAGATTAGTGCTTCTGGAATTGTTACAGCATCACAATTCCGCAGAACTGGTGGAACATCAAACGAGTTCTTAAAAGCTGATGGCAGTGTTGATAGTTCAACATATGCTACAACTGCTGCTGTTGGATTAGCAACTAATGGTTTACTAGACAACGCTGGAGTTGATTCTCACCTGAATACAGGAAGTGCTAGTAATGAAGAAGTTCTAAGTTGGAATGGTTCTGATTACGAATGGGTTAGCAATTCTGTTAGCGACACAGGCATTAGTACAACAGGTGATTCATTCTTTAATAACGTCAATATCTCAGGCATTACTACCATTGGTATTGCTTCAGTTAGATCATTAAAGGTTGGTCCTGATAACACTATTGTAGGACCCGATGGACAACTTGCTGTAGTCAATACTACGGGTACAGCATCACTGACTGTTGGGCAGAATGTTGATGGTAGTGGACAACAACATCTTGGCGTTCAGTATGGTAATAATGAAGCATTGGTATTCACCTCTAATGGTGATATGCGCTTCGTTGTTGATGGTGCTGGTAGTGGAGCGGTCCCTGTTGCACAACAAGGAAGCATTGAATTTGGATCTAATGGTAATTTT
>Ga0213860_10000118_pt1 | contig 30421 bp, 38 predicted proteins | sample PICome_3_FD_160118 | JGI IMG/M metagenome (GOLD analysis project Ga0213860, IMG submission 160118) | Coastal seawater microbial communities near Pivers Island, North Carolina, United States - PICO550 | ecosystem: Environmental > Aquatic > Marine > Coastal | place: USA: North Carolina...
TTTCAGAAAACGAAATCAAAAGAAATCCAAGTGCTCTACACAACACACAATATAAAAAACTTCGAAGACGAGAAATGTTAACTGGTAAACGACCAGTCGAGTGTGATTATTGTTGGGGTGTGGAAGATACATCAGATAGATTTTCGGATAGAATTTTTAAATCTGCGGAAAGTTGGTCAAAACCACACTTCGAACAAATAACAACATCAGATTGGAGAGAAGATATAAATCCAAGATATGTAGAAGTGGCATTCTCAAATACTTGTAATTTTAAATGTAGTTATTGTGCACCAGCATTCTCAACTACCTGGATGCAAGAAATTCAAAAACACGGAGCATATCCAACAACAGATAAATTTAATTCCTTGGAACATAATAAAGCTGAAAACAAAATGCCAATTCTACAAAAAGAACATAATCCATATGTAGAGGCATTTTGGAAATGGTGGCCAGAACTATATCGTGATTTACACACATTTAGAATTACAGGTGGTGAACCATTGTTGGCAAACGATACTTGGAAAGTTTTGGATTATATTATTGATGAACCCAATCCAAACAAAGAATTAAATCTTGCCATTAATTCTAATCTTGGAGTTCCAGATAATTTAATTGATAAGTTTATAGAAAAATTAAAAAGAATAGAAGATGAAGACCGAGTAAAAGAAATGGTTATCTTTACATCAGTTGATACTTGGGGTAAACAAGCAGAATACATAAGAAATGGTTTAGAGTTTAATCGTTTTTGGGATAATATGAACAAAGTATTATCATCATTGGATAGGTCTATTGTAACAATTATGTCAACTTATAATTCATTATCAGTTCCAAATTATCAAAGATTAATTCATAATGTTTATGAATTAAAAGAAACATACGCATCGTCAGATAGATATTGGAAATCCGCAACATTTTTAGACTCAAGTTATTTAAGATTTCCACAACACCAAACGGTTCAAGTTTTACCAGACATTTGGAATCAAGAAATATTAAGACAAGCACAATTGTTAGACTTTTTAGCAGTTCCACAATTTGAATCACACTTTATTGGATACTCAGATATTGAAATACAAAAAGTAAAAAGAATATACGATTGGAAAACTGCAAACTGGGAAGGTAAAGACGAACAAGTAAGACAGCAAAGATATAACTTCGGAAAGTATTTCCAAGAACACGACAAAAGACGAGGAACAGATTTTAGAAAAGTATTTCCTGAATTAGCAGACTTTTACAATGATTGTTTGGAGATAAAATTATGAAATTAACTTTTAAAAATGATATGGAAATTAGAGATAGTTATTACATTCCTAATCAACACAAGAATGCAGTAGGACTATTTAATTTAGCAGACTTAGTTCAAAATGATTTCACAATGTTATGCACGGCAAAACCAGATTGGGAACTTTGTGGAACAGACCATTGGAGTGCATATGGAATACTTTCTATCAACGGAATGGATTTGGGTATTTATTGTATTAAAGATAAAAATGGTAGAAAGTGTTTAAGAGCAGAATTTTGGGTAAATAATGATAATCCACAAGTCAAATATACTGAAATATCTTCTGATGACTTGGATTTAGATAATGAATTAAATTTAGCATTTGAATTTAAGAAAAATAAATATGTTAAGTTAGTTTGTAATGAAGTTGAAAAGAAAATAGAATTTACAGAAGACTTGATTGATTATACAACATCTTGGTTGTGGGTTGGTGCAGCAAATCATAGATGGAATGTTGACGGAGCATTATGGAGAGGATACAAAGGAGAAATCAGTAATATTTCTATTTATGGAAATGTATTAAATAGACAAATATATTCTTACTTTGAAGATAGAGAATTTTTTGATGATAACAAATATAATCCATTCTTTATTATGAGTAAAGACAATAGAACACCATATAAAATTTTTGATGAAAGTGGTAATGGAAATCACTTATGTTTAAATATGTATAATTTAGCAGGAAGGAATTTGATGTATTAATGATATTGATATCTCATAGAGGAAATATCAACGGACCAAATCCAGAAATGGAAAACAATCCAAAATACATACAAAAAGCATTAGACTTAGGTTATGATGTTGAAATTGATGTTTGGGGTTGGAAATATGGTGGTTATTCATTAGGACACGACAATCCACAACACGATATCGGTGTTGACTTTTTACGACAAGACGGATTATGGTGTCACGCAAAAGATATGATTTCATATTATCGAATGATGGAAGACCCAAACATACATTGTTTTGCACACGATAGAGATATGGTTGCACTAACATCAAAAGGATATTTCTGGCAAAGTTGGAACTTTCGTTTAACAAAAAGAAGTATTTGTGTTATGCCACCAATACATAAAGAAGTTCCAAATTATGTAGCCGGAATATGTAGTGATGAAATCGAGAGGTATAAATGAAAGTAATTTTATGTGATGGTTGTAGTTGGACGGGTGGACACGATATAGACCCAAAATTAGAAGAACAGGGAATAACCAATGTCAATCACCGAGACAATGATAGTTTTAGACTACCAAAACTTTGGCCATACAAATTAGGACAATTGTTTGATGCTGAAATTATCAACAATGGAATAGCTGGAAGTTCTAATGACGGAATAGTTCGTAGAGTTTTGAGAAGTGTCAAAGAATTATTGTCTGAACACCGAGCATCAGACATATATGTAGTTATTGGTTGGACTTCACCAGAAAGAAAAGACTTTTTTTATCGTGATGAGGATTATGGTGCTTGGGATACTTTATATCCAGTTCAAAGAGAGTATTATCATCCAGATAGTGATGTCCAAAAATTTTGGGAAATATATGTTCAAAAGTATTGGAATGAAGAAGAATATTTAGAACGATACACACAACAGGTTTTATTATTACATTTATTTTTAAAAGAACATAATATTAAGCATTTGTTTTTTGATGCGTTTTACGAAACAGAACAAAAAAATTCTGAATCAAATATTTTAACTTCTATGACGATTGACGAAAAGATAGCAGAAAGTGGATATGACAAAATGGGACACTATTATTTAATGAATTACTTTAACTCATTAAGACAAGATATATTTATGCCAATTTCGTTTAGAAACTTTTTGTTACAAAAGGGAAGAATAAAGTTTGGAGAAAATATGTTTAACAAAAAAGATTACCACCCAACAGAAAAAGCACAACATCTTTGGGCAAAAAAATTAAGTTTAATTATTAAGAGGGACATTGATGGATAACTTTCAACTATATGATAAAAATAAAAAAGGAACAATAATACTTTCACATTATCGTTCAGGAGGAACACAATTACTTTTAACTTTAACTGAAATGTTAAAGTGTAGTGATATAAAAATTTCTAACTTTAAAGAACTAAACTTTGATACAATGTCTGGTAAGTCTTATATAAAACAAACTGAAGAAATGATAAAGCATACAAATTATGCAACTATCTTGTTAAATAATTCTTTAGTTATAAGTCATTTTTACAATCAAGGTTATTTTGATGAACTACATAAAAACTATAATTTTGTAATACTGGAAAGAAAAGATAAGTTAAAATCTTTGTTGTCTTTACCAGTATGGGAAGAATTAATAAATAAAGGTTTATTTCATAAAAATTGGAAAACACCATTGGAACAAACACAAGATATGATTGAATTTCACAATTACCTAATTAATCACAAACTTGATTGTATGAAATTACATTTGGGTTGGGAAAATGACATCTTTCAAAAATCAGATAACGGTGAGTCCAATTACTATTATTATTTAAATTATCTAATGAAAGCATATCAAGATGAACTTAATATGCTAAAAATATTAAAAGACAAATATAACCTTCACACAATTTATTATGAAGAGTATGAATTTGTTCCGATGAACTTGTCTAAGTATTATAAAGAATTTAGTGATGATATAAAGAAAAAGGTGTTAAAACAATCATATCAAAAAATACCATATATTCATAGAAACTTTATAGACTACTTTGATAAATACACTCAACAGGTTTTAAGTGATTGGAAGTTTGATGATTAAATTAATCATATTTGATTTAGACGGAGTGTTGGTTGATGCCAAAGAAATACATTACAACTCATTAAACCAAGCACTGAAAAATATAGATAAAAAATATGTTATAAATCGTGATGAACATTTATCCGAATATGACGGAAATCCTACGAGAACAAAACTAACTATGTTATCACAACAAAAAGGATTACCTTATGAACTACACGATAAAGTGTGGGAAGATAAACAAAACTTAACAATACAAATGATTAATGATTTGGAAAAAGACGATAGGTTAATATCAGTATTGGAAAGATTAGAAAAAGACGGATATACTTTATGTTGTGCAACTAATTCAGTTCGTCATAGTGCAATCATTCAATTAACAAGAAGAGGTTTTATCGACCACTTAGAATTTGTATTTACTAATCAAGATGTAGTGAATCCAAAACCTAATACCGAAATTTATTTAAGATGTATGATTAAAGCAGGAGTAAGCCCAAAAGAAACTATTATATTGGAAGATTCTGAATTAGGTAGAGAAGGAGCAAGAAAAACTGGTTCACCCGTGTTAGAAATAGAAGATTCATCAGATGTCACCTATCGTAAGATACGAAAGTTTATTGACAATGTCAAGTAAAAAATACAAAAATATTTATGTAAATGGTTGTAGTTATACAGCAGGACACGAAATACAAGAGGGACTGACTTGGCCAGAACTTTTATCAAAAAAAATGAATTTAAACTTGATAAACCAAGCAGTAAACGGAAACTCTATGTCATCAATAATGTATAATTCAGTAAATCATTTACAAAAATTAAATAGTAATGATACATTAGTGGTGATTGGACTTACTTGGGAAACACGAGTTATGTTACAATTTGATAAGTTTATAACCAACATTACTAATAGTGATTTAGTCGGTCGAAACTCACAGGTTAAGTTGAGCTCTTGGAGGAGAGTATCATCACCATATACATTTGATAAAAAAGAAATTAATCTTTTTAGTAAAAATTTAAATACAAGTAAATATAATAAATTATATAATTCTTTTGTTGACTTTTATCAAATATTAGTTGAAAATGATAAAAACTTATTTAATAATCAAAACTTAATCTTAGAAACACAAATACTATTATTACAATCATTTTTAAATCAAAATGATTTTAATTATAGGTTTGTTAATTGGAATACATTGATTGATAGTTCAAAGTTTAAAAATGTTATTTCATTTGATAATTCTTGGAAAGAAAAATTTATAGACAAAACATCACACCCAACAAAAGAAGGTTGTGTAAATATATCGGAGGTTATTTATGATAGCTTTAACAAATAATTTCAATCAGGTTAGTTTACACGAACCAACCCAAGATGTTATTGAAAGATACAAACATATTCCAGAAATAAACGAATTGGACAATCGTGGATTACCAATTTGTCGTCCATTATTTAGTCATTCAAGTTTACCAGATATTTTAAATTTAGAACTGACAAAAGAAAAAGACTTTGACTTTAATTCAGAATTTAGTTATTTTGTTCACGTTCATCACAATCAAACGTTGTGGGCAAAAAACTTAGACGTTATACCAAATAGGATATTAGAAGAAGTTAGAAAAGGAAATTGTAAATTAATTTTTGATAATACACTCGAAGGTAAATCTATTGACGGAGATGAATTTTTAAATCCATTTTACGAAAGTATTGATAAATTAAAACTTCCTACAAAAAACATTTACTTCATTACAAATAATTTGATAGCAGAAAAAACACACCAAGAATATCATAGAGCAGATAAGATTAATGTTATATCGATTATGTGGAATGTATTTGATATACAAAGACTAAAAGAATTGGGACATTTACCAAAAAAAGTTTCTGCTGAAATGGAACATAAATACAAGTCAGTAAATATATTCAAAATGAAACACTTTTTAAAAATCAATAGAACTAATCGTGATGAACGAGATATATTTATGTTGTTTTTAAATTTCGAAAGAATACTTGATAAGTGTTTAGTTAGTTTTCCAGAACTATACAAAACTCAAAACTACCCAAGTCAATTTTACAAATACACACAACAAGAAAACATTAATGATTTAAAATCAAAACTACCATTTGATATTGATGAAACGGATAAAACAAATCACGGACCAGCAGGAATAGGGGAAGGGTTTTTTAATGCTGACTTACCATTTAACCCGATACACTATCGTAATTCATTTATCAGTATTGTTATGGGTGCCTTTCCATTTGACACAAACGGACATCATCTACATAGTTCTACTTTTAATCCTATGTATTGTGGCCACCCGATTATACAATTTGCACCATACAAATCATTAGAAACTATGAAACAATATGGATTTAAAACTTTCGATAAGTGGTGGGACGAAAGTTATGATGATGAACCAGATGATTGGAAACGATTACAAATGGTTATGAACTTAGCATTGGATTTAAGTGAATATGATGAAAGTAGTTTACTTTATATGTATAATGATATGAAAGAAACTCTACAACACAACATTGATGTTATAGAAAACTATGATGTAAAAACAAATTTATACGATAGGATATTTTAATGAACGAAACATATTACAACGGAAAGTATAACACCATTACACCAGATATGGATTTAGTTAAAGAAGTATTTAGAATTAAAAAGCAAGAACTCGATAATGATGAAGTTTTTTCTGGTAATTTAATTCTTAATAAAGAGTTTGATAATTTAGACACCGATAAAATCTTTTCATTACCATTAGATGAAAATACCATTTATGTTAATGATGTAAAGTATTCTGCCAATTGGAAAGAATGTGAAATAGATGATAGTATATTGTATTGTGGTTCATTTGTTTTATGGATAGTTGGAAACCAACACAGAACACCACAAAATTTATTTGGACAAATGAGACAACATAGAATAAAAGTAAAAAACATATGGGAGGCATTAAATGAATTATGATGTAGTGGTAAACTTTGGTTGTAGTTTTATGAATGGAGATAGAGTTCGTGATGAAAATGGAGTAAGTTTACAATCAGAAGTTGTAGCATCAAAATTACTATCAGATAAATTAAATTGTGATTTTGTTAATTTAGCAAAAACCGGAGCAGCAAATGATACAATTTTTAGAAGACTTTATAGGTGGGTAGAGTCAAATACCACATATAAAAATCCATTGATGATTATAGGTTTATCTGGAACAGCAAGATTTTCTTATTTTAGTGAACATATGAATAGATTTTATAACCTACACCCAGCACAGATAAATTCTTATGATGATAAATCATTAGAAGTAATGAATGAAAGAGTAACTAATAACTTTGAAAAACCAAACGTTTTAAGAAATTGGATAGAATATTATTACAAGTGGTTTTATAGTGATGAACATAATGATAAAAAACTTCAACAAGAAGTTATGTTTTTACATCATTATTTAAAAGGTAATAATTGTGATTACAGATTACACAATTCTTTACAGGATAGTTTAGGTGATATTAAATCAAAAATAAATTATATTTCTTTTCTGGACAATGATTATACAGAAGAGGATTGTTGGTATGGATATTTACATTGGCAAGTATACAATGTTGATAAAGAAGATTTTAGTGATAATGTGAGATTTAGAAGAAATCAACCACCTTGGGGAAAAAGATTTTGCGATGGACATCCTTCACCAAACGCAAACAAAGAATTAGCAGAACGAATATATGAGAGTTTAAAATGAAAATAGCAATTTGTATGAGTGGACAACTTCGTCAATGGGAAATGGCAAAAGAAAATCAAAAATGGTTTTGGTCATCAGGCCCAAATGAACAGGTAGATTACTTTATTCACACTTGGGATTATAGTGGAGATAGAAAAGGAGTATCTCAACCATATGAGTGGAGAGATATTTCACAAGAAGAATTTGATAAAGTAGTGGAGTGGTATCAACCAAAAGGTTATGTATTTGATGATAAAAAGCAAGAGTTTTTTTATCAACACGACCATTGGAGTAGTTTGTTTTATAGTATGGCACAATCTATAATGTTAAAAAGAGAGTATGAAATAGAAAACAATATAGAATATGATGTTGTTATCAAGTCAAGACCCGATGTTGTGTTTGACCCGAAGTATCACTTTAGTCCAGAACATTTAGAAAATAATTTACTCTACACAACACACGGAGGAATTATGGAGCACGAGTTCGGTATGTATAATGTAAATGATTGTGTATTTTATTCTAACTCTTACACTATGGACTTAGTATCTCAAATGTATTCATATAGACAGAAAATGTTAGACGGAAGAAATATCATTAAAGATAAATTATTTACAGGTTCAATGGGCCCCGGTGTTTTAATGCAAGAGTTTTTTAGAGAGTATGGAATAACACCACAATCCATTCAACCAAATCAATTTACTTTTATAGAAACACTACTGAAATTAGGTTGTCCAGACGATTTACATCTAATGGAACATAACGATTTTCATAAAATGGAAAAATATTTTAGGGATTGGTATAAAAAGTGAATATAATTACAGGAGAAAAGTTTCAACAAATTTGTAATCACAATCTTAGCACAGAACTAATGATTAAGTTTGAGTATCATTCCGAAAAGTATATCAATGTTAGAGAGTTTGATTTTGTAAACTTCAATAACAAAGAAATGGTCTTTATAAATAATAACTTATTTCACTTACTATCATTACAAAGAATAAATAAAAAATCTGAGTTAAAAGAAGTTAATATGTTTGAGATATTATCACAATTTAAAAATCCATTTAATTTAATTTTACATAATAATGACTCACCATTTACCGATGATGATTTAATTTATTTTGATATACCGAATTGTAAAAAAATATATGCACAAAACACAATGACTTATGATGAAAGAGTTATTCCGATACCAATTGGTATTGCCAATTCTTGTTGGAAGTGGGGAGACTTATCAATTTGGGAAAATGTAAAAATAAAAGATAAAAGAAATAATTTTGTATATTTTAACTTTCAAGTTGAAGGTGGATGTAGAGACCAAAAAAGACCAGATTGTTATGAAAGTATTTCATCACAAGGAATCGAGTGGTTAAAAATGATACCATATAATGATTACATAGAAAACTTGTCTACTTATGAATTTAGTGTTTGTCCAGAAGGAAATGGAATCGACACACATAGACTTTGGGAATCTCTTTACTTAAAAGTAATTCCTATTGTTGATAGAAGTCCTATGACAGAACACTTTTCAAAATGGTTTCCTATGGTATTGGTTGATGATTGGAAAACCTTTGATGTTAATGATGTGAAAGGAACTTATAATGATTACAATTGGGAAAATTATTATTTATTAGACTTTGATAAATTTTGTAAAAAGGTAGGATTATGAAAAGAGTAATATCATTTGGAGATAGTTTTACAGCAGGACTGGGTGTAGACAAATCATACGAAGAGTCCCAATTAGGTAAACATCCAGATTGGGATAAGTGGACAGATAAAGAAAAAACAGAAGCAAGACAAAGAATGAAAAAATTTAGAGATGAAAATTCATTTACTAAGTTTTTTGCCGACAATTATAATGTTTCTTATATTAATCGAGGTAATATCGGTTGTAGTAATAAGGTTATTCTTGATTCTATTTTTCAGTTCGACTATAACAATGGATTTCAAGAAGGGGACTTTGTTTTAATCGGATTTACATCATCTTTACGAGATAGTGCAACATTTGTTCCAAGTATTATTAGTGAAAATGTTATGGCGGACATATCTTGGAGTGTTAAAGAAATGACCAACTTAACAATGGGTTCAACAGAAATTGTATGGAAAGACAAAGATAATAAGTCTAATCAATTATATGAAGAGTTTTATCAACAATATGTTAAAGACTTTTTATTAAATGTTTATGATGAAAAATATTATGATATTTATAATTTAAATTTAGTTCATATGATACAAAGTTTTCTTAAATATAGAAAGGTAAATTACATAATGTTTGATGCCTTTGAACCTATGTTTCAAAATAAAATACCAAAGCAAATTGATACAACATATTATTGGGAAATTGGTAAAAAAAATATATGGTCTTATTTATGGGATTTTAATGATGAAAGATTATATGAAACAGATGAGGTTTATTTTACCGTTGATAATGATAGAAATGAAAATGTTCACAAACACCCGAGTCGTAAAGGACACGAGTTATTTACAAAGGAGTTAATAAAGTTTTATGAAAGTGTATATAGGATTTGATAGTAGACAAAGTTTTATAGAGAAGTTTGACAAAGTGGTTAATGCCCCATATGAGGTTTGTGAATATTCAATCAAAAAACACAATCCACACATAGAAGTGGAACCAATCATATTGAGTGAGTTGATTGATAGAGGTTGTTATTATAGAGATGTAGACCCAATGGCATCAACAGAATTTACTTATAGTAGATTTTTAGTTCCTTTTTTAAACGACTATAAAGGAATCGCAGTATTTTGTGATTCAGATTTTTTGTGGAATTGTAATGTTGAAGAGTTGTTGGAGTTTTATGATGAAACTGATGCGGTGTCTTGTGTTCAACACGACTACACACCCAACACCACTACAAAAATGGACGGACTACAACAAACAACATATCCAAGAAAAAACTGGTCAAGTTTAATGATGTTTAATTGTGAACACCCAGATACACAAAAATTATCAGTAGAAGTGGTCAATACTGAAAGTCCAAAATATTTACATAGAATGTCTTGGGCAAGTTCAATTGGTAGTATTCCTTTGACTTACAATTACTTAGAGGGGGATTACGAATATATGGAAAATCCAAAAGTAATACACTTTACAAATGGTGGTCCTTGGCATGAAACTTGGGAAGGGGACTATGGGAATGAATGGTTAAAGGTTTACAATGAAATCAAGGGTTAGATATTGGTTTGACACATTTAAACATTTAAAGTCTTTTGATATTATTCCATATCAAGATGTTGTTGATTTATATTTAAAAAATCAGTCTTTACTGGAAGAAAATAAATTTGAGAAACTTGGTGGAGATAACGAAAGACCAATCAATTCAGATATAGAAGAAGTAGACAAAAAAGGATTTTGGGGAGGTTATTCACCAAGATATTATAACATCGACCCACACGGAAATAAACTTACACAAGCAAAAGCAGATGTGGTTTCTATGGATATGAGGGGGTTGGGAAAAACTTGGACACACTTTGTTTATTTAGAAATTCCATTTGAATTATTTAACAATCATCAGGTGTCAGTTTTTTCTAATGACAACATTGAACCATATCGAGAGTTTTTAAACGACATAGATAAGACAGACTTTTCCAAAGAGAAAGTTGACACACTAATACAAGAATATGACAAAAAGTATCCGGAAACAAGTTATATGAACACAATGTTTAGAAGTTATCAAACAAAAGATTGGAGCAAAGATTTAGAAGTTTCTCAGTATATTACTTTAAAACAGAATGGAATTATATATCCAATATGTTATAATTCATCAAAATATGCTTTTCTTAGAGGAAGTCATAGGTCATTTTTTTTGGCACATACAAAAAGTGATGTTCCTATATTTTTACAATGCCCCACTTTAAATGGAGAAATACCAACTGGTGAATGGGAAGTTAAATTTGAAAAACACTTTGACAAAACAATAATAATGAAAGTAAATTTAAGAGAAAAATATTTAAAATTTTATAAAGAGGTTTTATGAAAACAATAGCCGGAATTATACACGCAAGAAAACAAAGCACAAGGTGTCCTAATAAGCATTTACGACCATTAGGAAATACTACTTTGATTGATATTGCTTTGGACAAATTAAGTAAATTAAATTTAGATGAAAAGTATTTAGCAGTATATGACCAAGAATTAAAAGACAAAGTAATTGACGGAGTAAACATACTACATAGAGAATACGATTCAGTTGCACCCGGAAACGCACCACACAACATTATGTATAAACACTTAGAAAATGTTAACTCAGATTATATACTAAATTTCAATCCTTGTCAACCATTTTTAGAAGTTGATAAATTACAACAAATCATTACATTGTTTAAATATTCAACACTCGACAGTATGATTACTGTAAAAAAAGAAAGAAACTTTTTTTGGGACGTTGATGAAAATCCTATAAACTTTAAACAAAACGACAGGTTATCAACAACATCAGGACCTTGGGTTTATTCAGCAACACACTCATTGGTATTTTATAAAAAACAATATATGTTGGATAATTGGGAATTGTTTCCAAATGAAAAAGAAAATCCAAAGCCATTTATTGTGGATTGGTCAGAACAAGAGTTAATAGATGTTGATACGGAAACAGACTTTAAATTGGTGGAGTCATTGTGGAATTAAAGGGAACGAAATATTGGAAATCACACTTTTCAGATTTAAAGCAATTTGATACAATTTCTCTTTTAGAAATATTATATCGTATAAATGCTACCTTGTCAGAATTTAATGAATATCAAGGGGGTTCATTAATTTGGTATAATGAAAAATATAAAGATATACCAGAAATGAAAGATTTATATAATAAATTTAATAAAGATAATTCTAAACATCAAGTATGTTTTTGGCCAGAAGGAAAACCTTTATTTAGAGAAAAGTATACAAGTAAATTAATCGGTTCTACATCTAATTATCAAATTAGAGACTTAGCAATTAAATCACCATTTGAACATCTTGATATATATAAACACCATTTTAAAGAAATTTTAAACAATAAGATAGAACCTAACTATTTATATATAAGTATTCCTAATCAAATTATAGTTGATTATATGGAAAAAACAAATAATGGTTGGGATATGGAAATTCCAAGAAAGTTTATCAGCCAAATAAACGATTGGAATGACTTAAAAGAAATAGAAACAAAAATAGATGAGTTTGATAAAAAGTATCCAAATTGGAATCACGACTTTCCAATCTTGGGTTTTAGAAGTGTTTTACAAAACGGGTTATTATTTCCTAATACTTCATTTAGAACAGATAGTATTTTAGTTGCCGGAACACATAGATTATTTATGTGTGGTATGAGTGGTAATGATTATCCAATGTTATTTCCAATTCCCAAGGGAAAAAGAAATTTCACACTAAAATCAAACAGGAAGATTTTTAAAAACAATACTCATTTAATAATGAACATAAACTTAGATAAAAAACAATATGAATTGTTTTTAGATGACAAACAAATAGGAGAAGTGAAGGTATGAAGTATGTCATAGATATAGACGGAACTATATGTAAAGAAGTCGGTGAGGTAATCGGTCGAGAACCTTATCTTGATAGAATCGCAAAAATAAACAAACTATATGATGAAGGACACACAATCGTTTTCTATACTGCTCGTGGATTAAAAAGTGGTAGAGGTGAAAAACATTATCGTCCAATTACAGAACAACAATTAAAAGAATGGGGAGTAAAATATCACGAGTTGTGTTTTAAAGGACACAACGGAGATTATTTTATTGATGATAGAGGAATAAACGCAGGAGATTTTTTTAATGAAACAAAAGTGTAATATATTGATACCAATGGCAGGTCGTGGTTCACGATTTGAAGAACAAGGATATACGGACAAAAAACCATTCATTGATGTAAATGGAAAACCAATGATACATAGAGTTATAGAAAACTTAGGTATGGAGTTTGACAAAGAATATATGTTTATAATGATTTGTTTACAAGAAGACTTTGACAAATACGATTTTACAGAATTTGAAAAAGTTATCGGTCATAATTCTTATGATGTCGTAATATTAGATGATGTAACTGAGGGAGCAGCACAAACCATATTACAAGCAAAAGATTTAATCAACGACGACACACCATTGATGACTATGAACTCAGACCAATTGGTAGATTGGGATATAGAAAGATTGTTTGAAATGTGTGAACAATTTGACGGAGTAATTCCTTGTTTTTACGGAGAGGGAAATGCGTGGAGTTATGCCAGAACACTTGACAACGGATATGTCCAAGAGGTAGCAGAAAAGAAACAGATATCAAAATATGCCACAGCAGGATATTACTATTGGAAAAAAGGTAGTGATTTCGTAAAGTATGCAGAACAAATGATTAAAGACAACAGTAGAACCAATGGTGAGTTTTATGTAGCACCAGTTTATAATTGGGCAGTCAAAGACGGAAAAAGAGTAGGAGTGTTTATGGTTGATAAATGTTATTCATTAGGAACACCAGAAGACTTAGAAGAATATTTAAATGAATAAAATAACATATGCATATTTAGAAACAACCAACTATTGCAACTTAGATTGTAGTTTTTGTAATCGAACTGATGTAATTGGACCACTCAAACATATGTCTTTAGAGAATTGGGGTAAGTTATTAGACGGAATAAAACACCACCCAATTCAAGAGGCAAAACTTATGGGTATGGGTGAACCATTTCTACACCCACAATTTGATGAAGTGTGTCGTATGTTTAAAGAAGTGTTTCCAGATTGTAAAGTAATCGTAGCAACTAATTGTCAGTATGATATCACACCAGGTAAAAAACTTCGTAAAGTATTTGAGAATTCATTACAATATATTGATATGTTGTATTTTTCAATTGACGGATATGAAGAGAATTACGAACGAGATAGAGCACCTGCAAAATGGAGTAAGTTGATAAAGTTTTTAGATAATTCGAGAGAAGTTGATAGACAAGGTTGTGATATTGTTGTTAATTATGTAGTAAATGCATACAATGTATACGACATACCAAAAATAGACGAACTTAGAGTAAATTATGACTTGGGTCAATTGAGATTAAACATCGCACAAATTTGGGACGAGGGTAAAAGTATCAAAGATGACATAGCAACATCAGGTTATACTAAACAACAATTAGATTATTTAAAAGAAAATTGGGGTGGTAAAATTATGGGTAAATCCAAGTGGGATTACAATGATTGCTTTTGGGTAAACAACGCACTATACACTACGGTAGAAGGTAATGTAAAAATGTGTTGTTTAAATACAGGAGCAAAACCATTTGGAAATTTATTCGTTAACTCAATAGATGAAATTAGACAGATGACAGATTATCAAAATGTTAAAAAAGGTTGTAATACAAACAATCCTACATCACATTGTAATAATTGTTCTTATAAAGAATTGTCACCAATGTTAAAGTATTTAGGAGTATAATGAAAAGAATAGCAGTTTGTATATCAGGTTTAATTAGATTTTGGGAAGAAACCTACCCATTATATCAACATTGGAATAATCTATTTGATGATGTAGAGTTTGTTTTTTACATTGCTACTTGGAAAAGAGATGACACTTGGTATGACAAAACCAGAACTGCTGAAGGTATAATTAAAGATATAGACTTCACTAAATATAAATTTGTAAACTATTGGACTAAATTAGACGACACTAAAGTTTATCATAGAAATAGTAAACCATCAAGTTTACCATATATGGCTTATGCAATAAAACACGTCCATAAACTTAGAAACGAATCAGGTGAAAAATTTGATGGAGTCATAACAACACGAAATGATGTAGTCGTTCCATATCAGACAATCAAAGATTGTGTTGAAATGGTTAGAAATAAGCCTTACCACTTTACTGATAATGCATTTTTTAATAACCCAGCTTTAAAAAGCGAGCAAAGTAGATTAATTTTACAGAAAGACTATTTTCATTTTGGGACTGAAAAGTCAATGGATAAGTTTTCAGAAATGTATGATAGTTATAAAAGTAATGAACTAATAGAAAAAACTAATCACTATGCACCAGCCGAACACTTGTTTAATAAAAATCTTATGGTTATAAAAATGGGTGCTATGCCAAAACTTATAAAAGAAAAATCAAACCCTTTTCAGAAAAAAGGTTGGCCAACACCATCTATATTGAGAAAAATTTATCAAGAAGAAGGAATTGAATATATGTTCGGAGATTGGAATACAATAGATAAACGATTCTATACTGAGTGGGATAATACAGAATGAAGTTAATATCAGAAGAATATAAAAAAATACTACAACAAATCCACAAAAATGATAAGTGGGGTTGTATGGCAAAGAATCAATCTTCAAGAATAAAAAAATTGTTAGATGAATATAATATAAAAAGACTATTAGATTATGGTTCAGGTTGGGGTGGATTAAAAGATAGTTTACCGAGTGATTATGAAGTTATTGAGTATGAACCAGGTATAGAAGAAAAAAGTCAATCACCAGAACCAGAAAAGTTTGTAGTATGTATAGATGTTTTAGAACACATTGAACCCGAATATATTGAAAATGTTTTAGATGATTTACAAAGAGTAGTCTTGGATAAAGGATTTTTCACTATATCTTGTAGAGAAGCAGTTAGAAGATTACCAAATGGTAAAAACGCACACTTAATTGTTAAACCGCATACTTGGTGGAAAGATAAGTTAGAACTAAGATTTAATATTCTTACATATGAATATAAGGATTCTTCGGAACAATGTCAAGTATTTTTGGAGAAAAAATGAAAAAAACATTAATAGGAGTGGGGTGTTCACATACACAAGGTTGTGCGATAGAAAAAAACGGAAAACTGTTATCCCAACAATTAAAAGATTTATATAATAGAGAAGAAGTTTCACCAGAATGGATTACTGAAAACTTTTCTTGGATAGGATGCTTGGGTAATTTACTAAATGTTGATGAAAAAATAAACTTTGGATTTGGTGGTAGGGGAGTCGAACAATGTAGTAGGGCTCTTAAAAATTACTCATATAAAAAAGTTGATTTATCCAATCACTTAATTATATTTCAAATTCCAACATTAGATAGAGTTGAAATATTAAATTCTTGGAATGACAAATTTGTTTTAACAGAGAGTATAAAATATTTACATAAAAATCAAAGACAAGACTTTTTTGAAAACTACTACGATACAAACTACTATCAATATAAATTTATAAATGAGTTATACTTTTTACAAAATTATTTACAAAGTTTAGGTGCAAAAATATACTTTTTTGATTTATTCACACCAATTAGATTAAAAGATATTAAAGATTATTCTAAAGAAGTAGTGGATACACTTCACAATAATTTAAATTGGTCATTAGAATTGAATAAAAATATAGAATTAGATGAATTAATAAGTAGTCTTAATTTACTAAAACTGAGTGATAACCCAAACTTAGTAAGACTATCTCAAGAAAATCTTTTAGATGATAATCATTTATCTGAAACAGGGAATAGAAATTTAGCAAAATCAATTTATAAAGAGATAAAAAATGAAACCTTATTTACATAAAGTAGAAAGAAGAATAGATTACACGGATAAATCTGAATATGATTTTATTTTAAATCAATCAGAGCGTTCACAACCAATTCCACACTCTTATTATACAAAGTTTCTAAGAAGTTTAAAACAAGAGGATTTTGCATATTATCCCAATACAAAAAACTTCAAAGAAAAAATATGTAATTTTTATAATGTAAAACCAGAAAACTTATTTTTAAGTGATGGTTCTGATGTCGGTATCAAGTCTATATTTGAAACCTTCACAACTTGTGGCAATATCGTTACATCAGAACCGTCCTTTCCTATGTATCAAGTTTATTCTTATTTATATGATTGTAAATATAGAGGAATACACTACGACAAAGATACAAGACAATTATCAATAGAAGATATGTTAAAGTTCGTTGATGATGAAACTCAGTTGATTATATTGGCAAATCCAAATAGTCCAATCGGAGATTACAAAACCATAGACGAAATCAAACCTTTATTAGATACAGGTATCCCGGTGTTGATTGATGAAGCGTATATTGAGTTTTTAGATACAGAAGATTTATATTATGATAGTTTTATCAAATATATTGATGAGTATCCAAATCTAATCGTAACAAGAACTTTTTCCAAAGCATTTGGTGCGGCAGGTTGTAGAGTCGGTATGACTTTTTCTAATCCACACTATATAGAAAACATTTCTAAATTTAGACAAATGTATGAGATATCAGGTGTATCTATGAAGTATTGTGAGTTTTTAATCGATAACTTTCATTTAGTTGATATCTATACACAAGAAGTCATTGGAGAACGAAAAAAAGTCTTGACATTAATGAAAAATTTTAGTATATTAGATAGTCAGACAAACTGGATACATTTCAACACAGATGATGACAATCTAAAAACAAAAAATATTTTAGATAAACACAAAGTATTAGTCAAATACGGCAAAGTCCACCCATACGGAAAACGAAACAATTGGTGTCGTATGACAATCCAACCAGAACTTTCAGAACAACAATTTTTTAAGGAGTTGTTAGATGTTATCTAATTTATCTGGTAATAAAGAATACGTGGATTACTTTTTTAAAAATCACAAGTTATTTTTTTGTGATAACTTATCTTGGAAATTTTACAATTTAGAAAACGCAATAAAGGACATTTCAACTAATTTAGAAGTTAGACTTGATTACTTATTTTCTAAAAATGGGTTTTTTAATTCTATTTATAAAGAATACAAAAATCCAGAAGTGTTTAAAGAATATGCTGACTTTTCTTATAATTTTAAAAATAAAAGATACATTAATCAAGAATTTATAAGTAATGGATTCAACAATCCAACACACCATAGTTTTAAACCGAATAAAGAAAATTACAGCATCAACTTTCATAAACCAGAACTTAATTATCAAAATGTTGCCGTAGTTACACACCCAGGAAATACCAGATTTTATAGTTCCGTTTACTTACAGAAAAATCTAAATAAATGTTTTGTATATGTAAATAAAAAATATTATCACGATAACTTATTCAATACTGAAATGGTAGAGTTAACATCAATAGAAGACACATTTGATTATTGGGTTCCGGTAGAAAGTGTAAAAAAAGAAAATCTTAGATATGACTTTGTTCATATAGCACCATTAAAAAATGAAAAAGGAGCATTAGATATTCATATGGGTTCAAAACGTCACAATCAAACCGAGTGTAGTGTTTTAAAGTTATGGAAACTTTTAGATATTTCTAAAATAGATAACTTTAGAATTAGGGGGGAAAATAAACTACATACACTAAATTATATGTCACGGGTCAATGACTCCGGAAAAGACTTGGGTAACATTGTTTTTGAAAAAAATCTTACAATCTATACAAACTCAAATATAAATGTAAAAGAAAACTTTTTGAATATCAGAAATACACTAATAAATAAAGCAAAATTATTATCTAAAAAATTTAAGCACAAATATAATCGGTATAACTACTTTTTTAATGAAATGGAAAAGTTTGACTTTAATGTTGTGGTTGTAGATGAAAAACCAAACAACATATCAGAACTTAATGGTAATAGGGGATTTGCTATTTGGATAGATAAAAGTGAAGTAAAAAAAATTAATAGAGAAATATTTGAGTTTTTAGTTTTTACACGAAAAGATATAAAATTAGCAGAAACAACCGACGGGAAAATATCGGTTGTAAATTGTAAATATAGAGGAAATGAAAAATGGACAATACACAAAGAATTTTATTTATAACACCAGTAAAACATCTAACAGAATTTTATAGTTATGTTTTACAAAACTATGAAGTATTGGAGTTAATAGAACCAACATATCAAGATGTTAAAATACAATTACCAAATTTTGATATATTATTTTGTGCACCCAACCATCAAACATTTGTTATTGATGAAGATTTAATCAAAGACTCAAATGTAAAATCTATATTGTCACCGTCAACAGGACTCAATCACATCAATGTTGATTCGGTTCCAATTGTATCGGTAAAGAACGATAAGGTTTTAAATGATGTTTGGTCAACAGCAGAACACACTCTATACTTAATATTATCAATAGTTAGAGGAAAACACGAACTACACGATAAAACATTAGGTATTGTTGGATATGGAAGACTTGGTAAAATGGTAGAACAATTATGTAAACCTTTGTTTAAAAATATTATATCAGTAGATAAAGGTGATAGTCTTGATGAACTATATGAAAAAAGTGATGTAGTTTCACTTCATATGGATTACAATCCTACCACAGAATATATGATTGACAACGAATTCCTAAGTCATTTTAAAAAGAACATTTATTTAATCAACACGGCAAGGGGTGAGATTGTAAATGAACAAGATATAAAACATTTACTATCAGTCGGTAGAATTAAAGGATATGCTACTGATGTATTGCAAACTGAATACAATGAACAAAAGTCAGTATTTTATGGGGTGGACTATGTAATAACTACACCACACATAGCAGGAACATCAATAGAAGCACAAGAGAAAACATACAAACGAGTATTGGAAAAATATGAAAACACTAAATAACTTTTTAGAAACAACAGAATATAAATGGATAGAAAAAATGTTTGTTAGTGGAGGTAAATATCTTAGTGCACTTAACTACATTGTAGAACACCAACCAAAAGTTATCGTGGAATATGGTGGAGGACAAAGCACACTTATGATAACAGAACTTGTTAATTATTTGGATTATGGTGGTAAGGTAATCGCTTATGAAAGTGATGAATATTGGTATAATCAACATATAGAAAGTGGTTGGAATAAACATAACAATATAAAACTTGTTGAAATCAAACAAGTTGATATTGGGGTTAGATATATTCACCCGATAGAAGATGTTCAAGGAGTTGATTTTGTAATATTAGACGGGCCTGATTTAAGAAAGTTTACACCATATCCACACACAACATATAATTTGAAAGACATTGTTGACTACATAGGACAAGAAATTCCTTATTTTATTGACGGAAGAGCAGGAACAAGGAACTTTTACAAACATTTAGGTTATACCACAGATATAGGAGATAAAAAATTATGAAAATAATAACTGAACTATGTCAAAACCATAATGGAGATATCAACATCGTAAAAGATATGGTGGAACACTCTAAACTTAGTGGTGCGGACATTTGTAAAATACAATCCATTAAAGCAGATTCATTAACCAATAGAAGTGAATATGAAACATTTAGAACTTACCAATCTGAATACGATAGATTTAAAGAATTAGAATTAAGTTATGATGATGAAAAAAAGTTTATTGAGTTTTGTGGACAAGATATAATACCAATGACTACAATTTTTTCTACTAATGATTATGATTATTATAATTCATTAGGATACGATTATCTAAAACTTAGTGGATACTCTATGGAAGCATTTGACTATGGATTAAAATTAGATAAATTTAATTTTAAACATTTGGTATTTTCTACATCAAGTTTAACCTTAGATGAAATTAAAAAGTGTATCGATAATCTAAAAGGAGTTGATTACACAATATTACATTGTGTTTGTTTATATCCAACACCATTTGAAAAAGTAAATTTATCATCAATAGAACTTTTAAAAACTTTACACGATAACATTGGACTTAGTGACCACTCAAATAATTTATTAATTAGTAAACAAGCAATACTACAAGGTATTAATATGTTGGAAAAACACTTTACCATTTTAAACAAAGAAAAAACAAGAGACGGACAAGTTTCTATTAATCCACAAGAATTACGAGAAATAAATCAATTTAGGAAATATTCCCGTGAACAACAATTCAGAATATTAAACACATTTAACAATAAACAAAAGTTTAATCACAAATATTATAGAGGTAGATTTAAATGATATTACTTTGTAATGGGGATAGTTGGACACAAGGTGATTCACCAGCACAAGATATAAATTGGAAGGCGAAACCAAACTTAGATTGGTATAATATCATTCCTGACTTTGGAGAACATTGTAACTTTCATCCAGATAGGGTATTATATAAGTTTTACGATAGTGATATATGGCCAAAAGTATTAGGAAAAAAACTTGGAGTAGAAACTTGGAATTGTGGTAGGTTGGGTGCAAGTAATGATAAAATCATTAGAACTACAATTAATTCTATTGAGTATTTAGAATCATTAGGTAAAACAGATATATTTGTTGTGATTGGTTTGACCAGTATAAATCGATATAGTAATTTAGAATTAAACTATTCATATAAAGAGTTGAGAATTGAAAGTGATAATATTAATCCAGTATTGGTTCAAAAGAATTTAGTAAATTTAATCAATATTCAGAACTATTTATCTATGAAAGGTTATGATTATTTAATATTTAATGCGTTTGATTATTTAATGGAAGATGATTTTAAGTCTTTACCATTGTACCAATATATTGATTTTGACAAAATTTACAACAATGATTTAACGGCACACTTTAGAAATTATATAGATAATAAATTTAATACTATGTGGCATGTAAACGGAAAACACTATCAAGCAGCACACCCAACAGATTTTTCTCACATAGAGTGGGGTAATGAATTACATAAATACATTAAGGAGAACTATAATGTTTAAGAAAATAAAACAATGGTTTGTTAATTTTAAAAATAAAAGAAAATTAGCAAAAAAACTCAAAGAACTTCGTAAACGAGACCCGTTCATTTATAAATAAAACTTCTAAACTTTATATTTATAGTTGTATACAAATATAAATTTTAGGACTAAAATGATTAAGTTATCAGAATTACTACACGAGGGATATAGAGACCCAGGTATTTTTAAAGCAGTGTTCTTAGCAGGTGGGCCTGGTTCAGGTAAAACCTATATTGCTAAGGGATTGTTTGGAATACCAGAAAAGGTAAATGTATCTCAAAGTGGTTTAAAAATGGTTAATTCTGATAAAGAACTCAAATTCCTACTAAACAAATACGGATTCGGAACAAACTTAGACGCATTACCAGATGAAGTATTTCAAAATCTTACAGGTGACGGACCACAATCAAGTGGTTTAAGAAAGTTTGCAAAAGACCTAACCGCAGAAAGAAGAAGATTATACCAAAACGGAAGACTCGGTATGATTATTGACGGAACCGGCGATGACTATCAAAAGATAGCAAGAGAAAAGAAAGAATTAGAAGAAATCGGATATGATTGTTATATGATATTCGTTAACACTACTTTAGAAGTAGCACTTAAAAGAAACGAAGAAAGAGATAGAGTTTTACCAGAAAAAATCGTATCAGATTCACACAAAGAAGTAAATAGAAATATTGGTGCTTTTCAAGGATTGTTTGGTTCAAGTAATTTTATGATTGTTGATAACAATGAATATAAAACAGAAGAAGAAGCAAAGAAAAGATTTAAGATGTTGGTTAAACAAGGATTAAGCACATTTTTAAAAAAACCAATCACAAGTAAAAGAGCAAAGAGTTGGATTAGAAAACAAAAATTATTAGATAAATCAAAAGGAAGGAAAAAATAATGTTAATATCATTTGACGAAATTATAGACATAACACTACACCACGAAGGTGGATATGTTCACGACCCAAAAGATTTAGGTGGTGAAACAAACTTCGGTATCGCAAAAAGATTTTATCCAGATGTAGATATAAAAAATCTTACAGAAGACGAAGCAAAAGAAATTTATAAAAGAGATTACTGGGTTCGTAATAGAGTAGAAGAACTACCAGAAAACCTAAGACATATATTCTTTGATATGTGTGTAAATCAAGGTAGAGGAACTGCAGTAAAAATTATACAACGAGCATGTAATGCTAAAGGTGCAAACTTAGCGATTGACGGAGGTATGGGGCCAGGTACAATGGACGCAATCAAAACATACAAACCTTCCAATGATAGAGTTCGTTGTTATAGATTAAAACATTATTATGATTTAGTAAATTCAAAACCAGAACAAGAAAGATTTTTGTTCGGGTGGTATAAACGAGCAATATCAATTTAGGAGAAAATAAATGTCAACACCAACACAAGGTAGTTTTGTAAATAGAACAAAAGCAATAGATAGACCTAATTCATTTACAGCAGCATATGAAGTAGCAGCATCAACAACTTATGAACCAACAGGTTCATTTAGAAATACAGCATTCTTGATTGAATCAGGAACTAATTATACTGCTTCATTATTAGAAGGTGGAGACTTGACAGCCGGATTAGTAACAGGCCAAGTTTACCACATAGCATTAAAGAAAGTTGTTAATGGTGCAGGAACAGTAATTAAATTATTAAAATAATGAGTGAACAAATATCACAAATTATTAGAGAAGTCATCACAGAATTAATAGACGATAGTCGTTGTATTCATTGTGGTTCAATCACTAACGAAGACCTAAGACAATGGTTTAAGAAAGGTGGTTCAGGTGGAACTACTGGTGGTGGTTGGGACAGATATGGTTCAGACGGACAAAAGTTAGGTAAATGTGGAGACGGAAAAGAAGGTGGTGCTTATGCCGCTTGTTTAAGTGCCGAGAAAGCTCGTAAACTTGGCCCAGACGGAAGAGCAGCATTTGTTCGTCGTAAAAGACGAGACCAAAAGAAAGCTGGTGATACCAAAAAAGGAAGACAAAAATCCAAAGGTAAAAAACCAGTAATGAGTAAAACAGGCGCATAATGTTAAATAAACCGAATTACATTAGAAATGTAGCACCAGTTCCGGCAAACCAAAAAGACGGAGAACACCAATACTACAATCCAGATGTGGAAGAAGGTTGGTCAGACAAATACAAAAAAAGTATTGATTGCAATAATCCAAAAGGATTTAGTCAAAAAGCACATTGTGCAGGACGAAAAAAGAGGGAGACAATAATGAACTTAAAATCATTAGTAAGAGAAACCATAAAAGAAGTAATGGTAGAAAAAAAACTAAATATGTTTTTAGAAAAAAACACACCAACAAATCCAAGTAAATGGTCTTATTACAAGGCACAAGCAAAGAAAAAGTTTGATGTGTATCCAAGTGCTTACGCAAATGCTTGGGCAGCAAAACAATACAAAGCAGCAGGTGGAGGTTGGAAAAAAGGATAATGATTAAATTAAAAGAAATACTAACAGAACAAGACAACAAAATTAGTGAAAAAGAGTGGTCAAAAGTAGAAAAAGTTATCACTCGTGGTATGGATAATGTATTTGACAAAGGTGTTAAGTATTTAAGAGATTACGAAAGGTCAAATCTACCACCAGCAGAAAAGAAAATGTTAGGTGATTTCTTTGATGATTATTATTTATTAAAAAATAAATTTCAAAAAATAAACAAACATTTATCAGTAAAAGGTTTTTTAAAACGATAGGATAATACAATGGAAAAAGAAATTAAAATCGGAGATTATCAAACAAAATACTTTCATATGTGTCCAGGTGCAAAAGGATTGTTTGACGGTATAGAATCCAAAGTAGACAATATGGATATAGCAGTAAGAAGTGCTATGTTACAAGACGCATTATTTTTTATAGAAAAACATATATTGGAAGATGATGAAACAGGTTCACCAGAAGGATATATGTTGGTAGCAAACAATTTAGCAACCAATATTATGGCTATGGCAAAAATGATGGGACTGGAAAAAGAACATCATTACATACAAGGTCATATCGATACAATTAAAAAAGCATTATCCGGTGAAGATACAAAATCCACAGCAGATAAACTTGGAGAATCAATTGATGAAGAAAGAGGAACTTGTTGGGTAGGATACAAACAAGTCGGAATGAAAGACAAAGGTGGAAAGAAAGTTCCAAATTGTGTAAAAGAAACCACAGAATTATTTTATGAAGAAAACGGAAAAGGTTATGGATACACTTTTGAATACATTAGAACTAATGATTTAAATGAAGCAGAATATCAAGGTCGTGATGTTAAACTTGGTAAAATTATGCAAGGTGATGTCAAAAAGTTTAAAGTTTATGTTAAAAATCCAAAAGGAAATGTAGTCAAGGTAAACTTTGGACACGGAGGGCCAGGTAAAGGAAGAGGTATGACAATCAAAAAATCAAACCCAGAAAGAAGAAAATCTTTTAGAGCAAGACACAATTGTGATAATCCAGGCCCAAGACACAAAGCAAGATATTGGGCTTGTAGAACTTGGTAGGAGTAATATGAAAACTAAACTAACAGAATGGTTAGTTAAACCTTTGTTAAATGAAGCACCAGACTTAGATATTAAAGTCGGTGATGATATTTTAATGGGTAGGTTTAAAAACAAACGAGTAAAAGTTAAGTCAATTGAATTTAATGAAAAAGGAGATTTACTTATCAATGGTCGTCCAGCATTAAAATTTAGAAAAGTCAAAAACGACAAAACATTATTACCGAGTAAAGCCACAAACAAATCATCAACAGAACCAGATTCAGACAGAAAAGGTGTTGATGATGAGTATCCACATTATAAAACAGAATCCAACATAAACGAAGCAGAACCAAAGTTTCATTCAGTTCATAGAACATCATCATTTGACGCAACATTTGGTCGTTGGTATTCTAATTATGTTCCATTATCAACTAAAAAAATACAAAGTATTATCGGTAATGAAAAAGTAAGTGTATTTCACGTTGGTAATGCAGAAAGTGAAAGAGATATAACACAAGTCCAAAGAATTATTGGAAAAAAAGGAACACTATCCACATTTACATCAGTAGACAAAGGTGAGAAACTTGCAAAAGGACAAGGTATACAATCAGGTGGTGGTATCATTTATCAAATAGAAGGAACTTTATTAGTTGCAAGCACAAGAGATATGCAATCAATGCCAGATAATACAGGTCGTAGATGGATTGGGGTGGAAGAATTGGCAGGTAAAGTTGCCGGTGGTAAAATGTATGATGAATTAGAAAAAGCCATTGAAAAAAATAAAATGGATAGAAGAAGTTGGAACAGAATAGAAAGGAAAGTAGAAGAAAAGTGGGAAAAAGAAGTTGATTATTACGGAGAGTATCAAGGAGGCCCTAATGATAAAAAAGAAGCATTGAAAAAAATAATGGGCCCAATAAAAAATAAATGGATTAAAAAATATATTGATATGTGTTATAAAATTATTGATAAATACAAACCACAAATCAAACGACATATATTAAGTCAAAAAGATAAACCATCACAACACGGGTGGAACGAAATACTTGTTAATCAAATTAAAATTAAAGATGTATTTTTATTAAAGAGAAGTGATTATCCAAAAGTTAGAAAAGCAGCAGAAAAAATTGCAACAGGTAAAGTTACCGTAGGAACACCAGCACAATTTAGAAAATGGTATAATGAACGAGGTGGTATCATTAATGAATCTTTCTTTGGATTAGGAGCAGGAGACATTCCTTCACCAAGTCGTAAAGCAGTAAAGAAAAACCAAACCGATAAATTATCAGGATATAAAAAAATTAATGAAAGAGCAAAACAAGCAGTATCAGGTAGAAAAGTTCACAAACACATTACAGGATTTAACTTACCATACAAAGGTAAAAGATATAAAGAAATAGATTTTGAAACAAGAAAAATAGATAACAAAACTGAAATGGTTACTTTAAGAATACTAAATCCAAAAAAATTATTTGGACAAGAAGTTCCAGTAAAATTTAAAACACTTCGTATGGGTCCATTTATGAAAACCGATACAAGTAAAAAAGTAAACGAACAAAAAGAAATTAAAAAAGTAATCGCAATATATCCAGGTCGTTTTCAACCATTTGGACCACACCACAAAAAAGTATTTGAAGCATTAAAAAGTAAGTTCGGAGAAGCTTACATCACAACATCAGATATACAACGACCACCAAGACACCCAATGAACTTTAATGAAAAAGTTAAACATATGGTTAAAATGGGAATACCAAAAAATCGTATCGTGAAAGAAAAAGTTCCTTATGTGGCAAACAATTTATTAAAGAAATTTGATAAAGACACCACGGCAGTAGTTTATGTGTTTGGTGCTAAAGATGCCGGTAGATTAAAGGGTGGTAAAAAGAAATCAGGTGGTTTAACTTATTATCAAGATTTTAAGAAAAACATCAATAATTTAAAAGGATTTGAAGAACACGGATACATTTATGAAGCACCATTTGTTAAAGTAAGTGGTATATCAAGTGGAACTGAAATTAGAAATCTATTAGGTAGTCCTAAAATAGATGATAAAAAAAGAGAACAAATATTCAAAAAAACATTTGGATACTTTGATAAGTCTACATATGAAATGATGACATCAAGATTTAAAAAGTTGTTTGAATTTTATCAACAACCACAAGTAAAAAAACTTATGAAAGAAGCAAGTGCCTTTGGAAACACATTTAATGCAGCAATAATGTCAGACGAGGGTATGTATGATTTCTTTGGTTCATTAGATGATTATTACAGAATATCACCAGAACACGCAGAAGTTATTGGATATGAATTAATTGATTTTCCAGTAAGAGATTCAGAAGATATGATGTTTACCATTATGGCAGATGAATATGAAAAAGACCGTACTCAAACCGTAACACCAGGTAGAACTATTAATCAAAACAGAAAAAATACTCAATCAGTAGATAATCCATTTCCAAGATATAAAGAACGAATGAGAAAAACTTTATCAGGTTTGGGATTTGAAATCATTAAATACTTTGGAGAAGAATCATTTACCAAGATGAAAGAATCACCAATACTGAAAAAGTCAGATGTATTCAAGGGTGTTGACCATATTAAGAAAGTTCAAGAAGGATTTATGAAAGATGTTGAATTATTAATTGAGGGTGGAGCATACGGACATATGAATCATCCATTTGATGATAATAATTTGACGTTTTCAGATTTGAAGAACATAATTATTAATGGGTTAGAAGGAAAGTTAAATCGTGAAGATAGAGTTTCTGAAAAACTTGACGGACAAAACCTAATGGTAAGTTGGGTAGACGGAAAGTTAAAAGCAGCCCGAAACAAAGGTCATCTAAAAAATGGTGGTAAAACTGCACCAACAACAGCAGGTATCGCTAATATGTTTAGTGGTAGAGGTGATATTAAAAAAGCATTCGTTGGTGCGATGAGAGATTTAGAAAAAGCAATTGGTAGTTTATCCAATGCACAAAAAACAAAAATATTTGGTAATGGAACCAAATGGATGAATTTAGAGGTTATATATCCACAAACAGCAAATGTAATTGATTACGATATAGCAGAAATAGTATTTCACGGAACATTAGAATATGATAAAACCGGTAGACAAATAGGATACTCAAAAGAATCTGCTCGTATGTTAGAAGGTATGATTAGACAAATAAATCAAAATATACAAAAAACATTTAAGATTGGTAAACCAAACTTTTTAAAATTAGATAAAGTTCAAGACTTTGGTAAAAAGAAAAACTTATACTTGAACAAATTAAAAAAATTACAATCACAATATGGATTAAAAGATACCGATAGATTAGGTCAGTATCACGAATCATTTTGGAAAGAATACATTTTTAATGCAGCAAAACAATTTAAAGTTTCGCTAAAACCAAATGAGTTGGTAAACTTGACAAATCGTTGGGCATACTTTGATAAGTCTTACCAAATCCCACAAATGAAAAAAGACTTTAAAGACAGACCAGAATTTTTAAATTGGATATTAGACACCGATAAATTAAATCATTTAAAAATGTTTAAAGACAATATTAAACCATTTGAAATTTTATTCTTTCAAGTCGGTGCAGAAATATTGAAAAACGCAACAGGATTTTTAGCAGTATCACCTAAACAAGCAGTATCAAAAATCAGACAAGATATGTTGACCGCATTGGTTCAATTACAAAAAGGTGAGAATGTAGAAACATTAGATAAATTAAGAGTACAATTAGAAAAATTTGACGCTATCGGGGGAACATCAGCAATAGTTCCGAGTGAGGGATTAGTGTTTAAGTATAAAGGTAATTTATACAAGTTCACAGGAGCATTTGCACCAATCAATCAAATACTCGGTAGTTTAAGATTTTAGGAGAAAAAAATGGCAGGTTATTCAAAAGAATCAGCAAGACAAAATAAAGCATTATCAGACTTGATGTCTGGTAAAAAGTATGAAAAAGATTACACACAAGTAGGATACGAAGGTAAACAAGAAAACCTTGGTGGTAAAACAAGAAAATCAGAATTAACAGATGTAATGGCATCAGTAAGAATGCCTTGGTTTTGTCCTAAGTGTGATAAAGCAATGAAGAAAAAACTTGATAATAAGTTTTGGAGAACACAAGGACATTGTTTTGATTGTCAAATAGAATTTGAAAACAAACTTAGACTTGAAGGTGTATATGAAGATTACGCAAAAACTAAGATGTTAGAAAATCAAAAAGCATATTTAAAAGATTTAGAACAAAGTATTGATGACTTTGAAAAAACAGACGGAAAGCAAGAGTGGTTTAATCAAGTTGGTGTCAACACCCCAGAACTTGAAAAAGAAAAATGGGAAATGGGTAGAGAAGAATTTGAAAAAACTATTAAAGAAGCAAGAGATTTCATACGAGAAAAAAGAGAACTCGTAGAAAAAGCAGAAAAACAACTACAAGGAGAAACTGAGTAATGAACTTTATTCAAATGATACTAAACCTATTCTTTGGTGGAAATAAAAAACAAGAAGTCAAAGAATTAGATAAAGCAATTAAACAAAAAGACCAAGAAGTTAAAGAACTTGAAAAAGAAGTTGAAGTTCTTGAGTC
>Ga0213860_10000119_pt1 | contig 30209 bp, 30 predicted proteins | sample PICome_3_FD_160118 | JGI IMG/M metagenome (GOLD analysis project Ga0213860, IMG submission 160118) | Coastal seawater microbial communities near Pivers Island, North Carolina, United States - PICO550 | ecosystem: Environmental > Aquatic > Marine > Coastal | place: USA: North Carolina...
TCACGAACTCCCTTGGGTTAAACGATGCATCAACATCACTCCCGAATGGTGGGAGAAGTGCACGTTTAAGGAGGTACTACTACAGGGTATCCGGTCAGGTGACATCTGGCTCAACAAAGTAAAGTATGACAATGAAGGAAAACGAATCCGAGGGAATGTCTGCCTTGAAGTTTATTTGCCCTCACGAGGCACTTGCTTGCTACAGCATGTCTCTCTCGGTGCCTGTGAGTTCGACGAGATACCGAAGGCTTTCACTGAAGGCATGTCCCAGCTGTGCCAGCTACATGGTAAAACAGGTGTTGGAGACACTGGTGAATACCTCCCCTCAGAAACAGACCGACAAGTTGGACTTGGAATGCTCGGACTTGCCAATCTCCTACGGCGGTACGGAGTAACCTATGAGCAGTTCGGGGTTGCTTTGGACGACTTCAATGCAGGCCGCGTGGTACGCACACCAGCCTATGAACTGGTATCCCAGTTTGACGCTGGTATTAAAGCTGCCGCCGAAATTGCTAGGGCTAATAATATGGTACGAGCCTTTGCTATCGCGCCCACTGCCTCCTGCAGTTATCGAAGCAAAGATCTGGATGGCTTTACTAGCGCACCAGAAATCGCTCCGCCTATCAGCCGGACGGTAGACCGTGACAGCGGTACGTTCGGTGTCGAAACATATAATTATGGCGACGTTGAGATCGCCAGCGAAGTCGGTTGGGAAAACTACAAGCGTGTTGCTGATGGCATCATGACTTTACTCGACCGCACGGGACTTCTTCACGGGTATAGCTTCAACAGTTGGAGTGACGTCGTTACATACAACGAGGCCTTTATCGAAGAGTGGTTGGAATCTCCTCAGACCTCCCTATACTATAGCCTGCAGGTCATGGGCGATGTTCAAGATAAGTCAAGTGCATATGCTGCTATTGATGAAACGGAAGTCGATGACTATTTGGCAGGTATCCTAAATGAAGAACTTACTTGCGACTGTCAAGAATGAACCCGTACGAGAAACTACTGAATCGAAAAAGAAAATGGACTCCTGTACAAACGACAGCAGGAGCGTGCAAAGAAGGTGCAGAGCAGGCGATCTACCGCGCACTCGCCATGCGTCATATGGAACTTCCCGTTGGAGACTTCATCAATGACGCTCTCGCCTCTGACGTACCGAAGAATGCACGGGACGTCCTACTGTCCAATGTCAAGGACGAGGAGAATCACGACCTCGCACTTGGTTACATCGCCAATGCTTACGGTGTTGATGAACAAGCTGAAGCGGAAGCCCTACGGCTTAAAGCCGCTTGGGAAGCACATCCAGATCACACGATTACCAAAGCACTTGTTGCCGAGCGTGCGATCTTCTTCGTTCTTCTACCATTCTTTCGCTTTAATGGTGACGCTGGTATGAGGACCGTTTCAGCCGATATCAGCCGAGACGAACAAATCCATGTGGCGGTGAACTCACTGGCACATACCGAGCTGGGTTACAACATAAGCCCGTCTCTGGACAAGCTACGTAAAGCTACTATCAACTGGGTGATGCAACCTCTAGGTGATCACGCCGATAAGTATTTGAACAAAAAATTTTGGTTGGATTCTAGCGACCGCTTGATGTACGAAGGCAAAGCTCCACAGCTTGCCGAGACTAAAGCTGCTCGGATGCCAGCCTTCTTTGAACACAGCAATGTCAACCTCCCCCAATACGCTTAACTTTGGTCTTACAGTTGAGCGTTTACTTGAAGAGTTAGAAGACCGATTCCCTCTGACCAACCCCAGTCCTGATACAAGCATCAATGCGATCATGTATCAGTCAGGTCAGAGGAGTGTTGTTGACTGGATTCAATCACGTATCACTAACGACGAGGAACCTTAACAATGTGTGGCGGACCTGATCCTAAAAAAGCAGCCCGTAAAGCTGAGAAGCGTGCACGCGAACAAGCACGTCGTCATGCCGAAGCTATGCGTAAGCAGGACGAGCAAAACCAAAAGATGATTGCTAACATGGAGAAGCAAGCAGCCGCGAACGTTCGCCGGCAAGAGCTTGCTACCTCTAACATGATGAAGAAGAACGAAAAAGGCCAGACGGTTCAGACCTCAAAGTCTAAGAAGCGTGCAACTGGAACCAAGCTTCGTATCCCCCTTGCTAACACTGGCGTCGCTAGCGGCGGTAGTGGACAGAACACTCCTTGAGAAACTAAACCATGACAGCTCGTACTAGATACGATCATCTAGTCGGTGGCCGCCATCAATATCTTGACATGGCGGTTCAGTGCTCTGAGCTTACTCTACCTTACCTAATTACAAGAGACGAAAGTCGTACGACTCACCGCACCTTGAGGCAACCCTGGCAATCAGTGGGAGCCAAAGGTGTCGTGACTCTTACTGCTAAGCTGATGCTTAGCCTCTTGCCTCCTAGCACCAGCTTCTTCAAGCTTCAGATTCGTGATGACAAGCTAGGCACTGAGATGCCTGCTGACATCCGTTCTGAACTTGACTTGTCTTTTGCGAAGATGGAACGCATGATCATGGATTCTATTGCAGCATCCACTGATCGTGTCCAAGTCTTCCAGGCAATCAAGCACCTGGTGGTGGGCGGTAACGCTCTCCTGTATATGGGTAAGGATGGTATTAAGCATTACCCACTGAACCGTTACGTTGTAGAACGTGATGGTAATGGCAACGTAATTGAGATCGTAACTAAAGAACTTGTCAGCAAGCACCTCTTGCCTGCTGAGATCCAAGACAAACACGCACAAGACGTTAACAACAACATCAATCGAACTACCGATGATGTAGAGATCTACACTCACGTTCGGCTCGACAACAACCGTTGGGTCTGGCATCAAGAGTGCTACGACATGCTGATCCCTGAGTCTCGGGGTAAGGCTCCCAAGGAAGCAAGTCCATGGATCGTACTTAGATTCAATTCAGTTGACGGAGAGAACTACGGGCGAGGCCGAGTCGAAGAGTTTATCGGAGACCTGCGTTCGCTTGATTCGTTGTCTCAAAGCATCACAGAAGGCTCTGCTGCAGCGGCTAAGGTCGTCTTTGTGGTATCACCTTCCAGTACTACCAAGCCGCAGACTATTGCAAAGGCTGGTAATGGTGCTATCGTTCAAGGACGACCAGACGACATTGGTGTTATCCAAGTCGGAAAGACTGCTGACTTTGGTACTGCCATGTCGCTCATGACTACCCTAGAGAAAAGGATTAGCGAAGCTTTCCTTATCCTTAGCGTACGTCAGTCTGAGCGTACTACGGCTGAAGAAGTTCGGATGACACAGATGGAACTAGAGCAGCAACTGGGTGGCTTGTTCTCCCTGCTAACTGTTGAGTTCCTTGTCCCTTATCTGAACCGTAAGCTACTGACACTGCAACGTAGTGGACAGTTGCCTAAGATCCCACGTAACATGGTCAGCCCGACTATCGTTGCTGGTATCAATGCACTTGGCCGAGGCCAGGATCGCGAGTCCTTGACTCAGTTCCTTGGCACACTGGCACAGACGATCGGTGCCGAGCAGATGATGCAGTTCATCAACCCAGAAGAAGCTGTCAAGCGTCTTGCTGCAGCACAGGGTATTGACGTACTGAATCTTGTACGTTCTATGGAAGATCGTCAAGAAGATGCTGAGGCTGCACAAGATGCACAACAGCAACAGATGCAGATGCAGATGATTCCACAACTGCTGAACGCACCTATTGCTGATCCTTCTAAAAACCCACAGGCCGGCCAAATGATTAACCAAGCGGTTGGTCAAGAAGTCGTTCCTCCCCCTGAACAATAACAACTATGGCTGAAGTAATTACGTACGATCCCAGTAATGATCCTCAAGCTGTAGAGGCTGCAGAAGCACGTGATGCCGAGACTCTTGCAAAGCATGAAGAGTACGAGGAGCAGCGTCAAAGCCCCTACGCTAATAAGTTTGATTCTCCTGAGCAACTGGAGCAAGCCTATCTAGAGCTGCAAAAGAAGCTGGGTGAGAACTCAGATGAGCAAGGTGATGAAGGCGAGCTTAGCGACGAAGAGGTGCCTAATGAACCTTCCGATGAGTTGGAGGATGAGGTCCTTGAGATGTTCGACCTTCTGGATGATGAGTACAATGAAAACGGACAGCTCAGTGAGGAAAGCCTAGAAGCCCTCTCTGAGTTGCCTACTGATGAGCTGCTACAAGCTTACATTCAGTACCAAGAAAGAGTCGCACAATTTGAAGAAAGCGCAGAAGAAGGACGTGAGCTGTCTGATGCCGAGGTCCAGGCTGTGTATGAACAGGTTGGCGGTGAACAGCAGTACAACGCAATGGTTAACTGGGCTGCACAGAACTTCTCTGCTGAGGAGGTCCAGGCTTTCGATAATGTAATTGAAAGTGGTGACCCTGCTACTATTAACCTTGCGTTGCGTGCATTGAGCAGCAGCTATAATGATGCCGTCGGTATCGATGGTACTATGCTGCAAGGCAAGGCATCGACATCACGTAGCGTCTACCGCAGTCAAGCTGAGGTAGTCCGTGAAATGAACGACCCTCGTTACGACAGGGATCCCGCATTCCGTGAGGCAGTCATGCAAAAGCTGGCTCGTTCAGGAGACCTGCTGTGACCTTTGTTAAAGAAGACGGAGGTCGTTACAACCTCTATGCACAAGAACCACCTATGACAATTATGGACGTAACTGAAACCCACAACGAAAAGGCTGAGAAGCTGAACGGTCGCCTGGCTATGCTGGGCATCATGGCTGCGCTCGGTGCGTATGCTATCACTGGTCAAATCATTCCCGGAGTCTGGTAATGCCGCAAGGTAAAGGAACATACGGTACTAAGAAAGGCCGTCCCCCTAAGAAAGGTAAGTAATGTCTAGCAATGTCAGCCTCAAGATCGGCAAGCACAAGTCACGAACTGGAGGCTTGACAAAAGCTGGCCGAGACAAGTACAATCGAGAAACGGGGTCAAACCTCAAGGCTCCTCAGCCTGGTGGTGGTTCCCGTAAACGTTCCTTCTGTGCCAGGATGTCTGGTGTGAAAGGTCCAATGAAAGACAGCAAGGGTCGTCCTACACGGAAGGCTCTTGCACTACGCAAATGGAAATGTAACTAATGGCACGTCCTGGACTTTGGGCTAACATCCATGCAAAACGAGATCGCATCGCTAAGGGTAGTGGTGAGAGAATGAGAAAGCCAGGTTCGCCTGGTGCTCCCACTGCCAAAGCTTTGCGAGATTCTAAAACTTCTAAATCTAAAAAAAACAAACTTAAAATTACATGAAATCTATTATCGCTTCCGGTATCCTCCTCGGCATGGCACACGGTGCTGCCATCGCTGGTCCCTACGTGAACGTGGAATCCAACTCTTCTTACACCGGCTCTGACTACACCGGTACTGCTACTGATGTCCACTATGGATATGAAGGTGACAACTGGTATGTCCAGGGAGGTACTACTCTCCTGGCTCCTGATGCTGAAGATGGTTCTGTGGAACTGTCCGGTAAGGCTGGTGGTTCCTACTCTTTGAGTGAAGCACTGTCTCTCTACGGTGAAGTGTCCTTCATGGGTGGTGATCCTGACAACTCCTATGGCACCAAAGTTGGTGCTAAGTATAACTTCTGATTTACACAGATAGCCCGCCACTGGACGTGAGCCTTGGGCGGGCTTCATTAAAGTGCTCAAATACATACCCTCGTAAACAACAACTCCGCACTTTTAATGACCGCTGTACTTCAAAGACAACAGAGGTCTACCTGGGATGAGTTCTGCTCCTGGGTAACCTCTACTAACAATCGACTTTATGTTGGCTGGTTTGGTATCCTCATGATCCCAACCCTGCTGGCTGCTACTATTTGTTTCGTAACTGCATTTATTGCAGCACCCCCTGTAGACATTGATGGAATTCGAGAACCAGTCGCAGGCTCCCTCCTCTATGGAAACAACATCATATCGGGAGCCGTCGTTCCGAGCAGCAATGCCATCGGACTACACTTCTACCCAATTTGGGAAGCTGCTACACTTGATGAATGGCTCTACAACGGGGGACCGTTCCAGCTCGTCGTGTTCCACTTCCTCATTGGTATCTATTCTTACATGGGACGAGAGTGGGAACTTAGCTATCGACTAGGTATGCGCCCCTGGATCTTCGTTGCTTACTCTGCACCTGTTGCAGCAGCGAGTGCCGTCTTTCTGGTGTATCCCTTCGGACAAGGATCCTTCTCTGATGCAATGCCACTCGGCATTTCAGGTACCTTTAATTATATGTTTGTCTTTCAGGCAGAACATAATATCCTTATGCATCCATTCCATATGCTGGGGGTTGCTGGAGTCTTCGGTGGCTCTCTATTCTCTGCTATGCATGGTAGTCTGGTTACCTCCAGCCTTATCCGTGAGACTACTGAAGAGGTAAGTCAAAACTATGGTTACAAATTCGGACAAGAGGAAGAGACTTACAACATTGTTGCCGCTCATGGTTATTTTGGTCGTCTTATCTTCCAGTACGCCAGCTTCAACAATAGTCGTAGTCTGCATTTCTTCCTGGCTGCTTGGCCTGTGGTTGGCATCTGGTTCACTGCGCTAGGTGTTAGCACCATGGCCTTCAACCTTAATGGATTTAACTTCAACCAATCCATCCAAGACCGTGAAGGTCACGTTATCAACACGTGGGCTGACATCCTGAACCGAGCTGGTCTCGGCATGGAGGTCATGCATGAACGTAACGCCCACAACTTCCCACTGGACTTGGCTGCTGCCGAGACTACCCCAGTGGCACTGATCGCCCCTACTATTGGTTAATCATCATGCCCGCTAGCCACGTTGGCCTTGCTCAAAAGATTCGTCTTACTCGCGCCATCCAGGCAGCGGCTATGAAAGGCGACTCAGCTAAAGAAAAGAAACTCAGGAAACAGCTTGCTGACCTGAAACAAAAAACAAAGTAATTGATTCGCACGTGAAATTTATTGACACCTGGGATTTCCAACCAACAACTGATTTGGAAACTTACTTAAAAGTTTTCTTCGATACAACTCCTATCTTATATCCTCCTGGTAATAACCTAACTTTTATGGAAGGATATGTAGGATACACTGTCCACAGACATAAGCAGTTTCAAACTCAGTTGTTTATTGGACAGCCTAATGCTGTTGTTCCAGACCACACCCATCCAAACGTAGATAGTTTTGAAGTGTACATTTCCGGAATGACGTTTAGACATTCTGGAGAAACAGTCGCTACTCCAGAAACTATGGTACCTGGTAAAGCTATTTATGTAGCACATGATGATTGGCACGGTGGGGTGGCTGGTCCCAATGGTGGGTGTTTTCTTTCAGTGCAGAAGTGGTTGAACAACACCAAACCCACTAGCGTAGAACGTGATTGGGATGGTGAAACTATGGGAACCATCCATCAGAATTTAATTATTAAGCAGTAAACTTCGTACGTTCATCCTATGTTTGACATTCGAGTAGACGATGGTGGTGCACGTATCATTCGTGACGCCCTAAGAGAATATAGAAAAAACTGGTCTGGTGGTCATCCACAAGAACAGATTGATATTGAGTTCTTAGAAACACAGTTTACCAAAATGGTACTCGAAGCAACACTGGACGCATGACTGCCTAAGCATGGAACGGGGCTTGGGTTTATTCCTGTACGAACTATGTCCAACATCGTTATCCGCTACATCGCAAACGCTAAGAAGAAAGCAGAAAACTACAAAGTTGATGCTCTTCGTTACCGTGGTGTAGTTTACAAGCAACTGGTTAAGTAAGCTTACAGGGGGGTGCAAGTCCCCCCACCAGTCTTGGCTATTGGCCGGTACGTCCGATACCCTTTAGCCGTCTAGACGGTGGGAAAGACCACATTAAAAACTAAAAAAATTTTTCTCAAACGTTTGGGAGTATCGTAACGCTAATTAACCTTACTCCAATATAATGGCTCAACAGTCCTCTACCAACCCCACTTCTCTTACGAATCTGGGTGCGGCTAACTTTGGCGCGGATAACCGTGCCCTATACTTAAAGCTCTTCTCTGGGGAGATGATCAAAGGCTTCGAGTATAACGCGATCGCTCGTGATCTCGTTATGAAGCGTACCCTGAAGAACGGTAAATCTCTTCAGTTCATCTACACCGGTCGCATGAATGCTGAGTACCACACCCGTGGTAACAGCATCCTCGGTAACTCCGAAGGAGCACCTCCGGTGAACGAGAAGACCATCACCGTTGACGACCTGCTGATCTCCAGCGCTTTCGTCTACGAGCTTGATGAGACCCTCGCTCACTACGACCTGCGTTCCGAAATCTCTAAGAAGATCGGCTACGCTCTCGCACAAAAATATGACCGTCTGATCTTCCGTGCCATCACTCGTGGTGCACGTAAGGCTTCTCCTGTCCAAGGCTCCACTGCCAACAGCATGGAAGAGCCTGGCGGAACTCAGATCCGCGTTGGTACCGGTAACGCTGCCGATGCTTATAACGCTGGTAATCTGGTCAACGCTTTCTACGATGCTGCTGCTGCTCTCGACGAGAAAGGCGTCGGCACCGACGGACGTGTTGCCGTTCTTAACCCCCGTCAGTACTATGCCCTGATCCAGGACATCGGTTCTAACGGTTTGGTGAACCGTGATGTCCAAGGTTCTGCACTGCAGAGCGGCCAGGGCATCATCGAGATTGCAGGCATTAAAGTCTACAAGTCTATGAACATTCCGTTCTTCAGCCAGTATGGCACGAAGTACGGTACTGCCTCTACTACTAACCCTGGCGAAACTGATCCCGGCAACACCGGTGATTTCGTGGCCGAGGGTGTTGAGGATGCCCGTGGTCCTAGTGCCGGTACTAACGCTGTTGCCGGTATCAAGAACGAGTACGGTCAAGCCTCTAACTTCGCTAACAGCTGTGGCCTCATCTTCCAGAAGGAAGCCGCTGCTTGTGTCGAAGCCATTGGTCCTCAGGTCCAAGTCACCAACGGTGACGTGTCTGTGGTGTACCAGGGCGACGTGATCCTTGGCCGTCTGGCTATGGGCGCTGACTACCTGAACCCTGCAGCTTGTGTGGAACTGTTCGCTGGTGTGGCTACCAAGCCTGCCGCTTTCTGATCCATATCTATTCTATCACGGGGGAACTTCGGTTCCCCTTTTTTTTAATTTAACTATGTCTGCACCATTTGCTGTGTCCACCGAACTGGACGCTGTTAACCAAATACTAAGCTCAGTGGGACAGGCACCTGTTACCACTCTAGACCAGCAGAACCCTGAAGTCGCTATTGCTTTGCAAACTGTACGTGAAGTAAATAAACAGGTGCAAAGTGAAGGCTGGGCTTTCAACACTGAATACCATTACGGCTTCACGCCAAACACTGCTAACAAACAAATCACTTATCCTGATAACATTCTGCAACTTGACACGAACCGTTATCATCACATGGATGACTACGATCCTATCAGGCGTCAGGGTAAGTTCTATGATAAGTACAATCATACTTATGAGTGGTCAGGGACAATCTACGCAGACGTGCTATGGTTGTTTGACTTTGAAGACGTTCCTCCTCCGATTCAATACTACATAACTGCTCGTGCTGCTCGCCTTGCTGCTACTAAGATGCTAGGTGACGGCACTACGGTTGACCTTCTTGGTGATCAGGAACAGCAGACCCGTGCTGCTGCTATTGAATATGACTGCAATCAGACCGATACCAGCTTCTTCGGCTGGCGAGATACTGAGAACACATACACTCCATACCAACCTTTCCATACGTTGATCCGATGAGTTCTATTTCCCAAAGAATACCTACTTTTCTGGGTGGGATTTCACAACAGGCCGATGTCCTTAAGCGGCCTGGTCAGCTAAAAGATGCTGTAAACGTCCTACCAGACTATGCTTTGGGAACACTCAAGCGGCCTGGTGGTAAGTTCGAAGCAGAGCTTATGAATGCCACAACCAGTGGCAAATGGTTCTCTATTCTACGTGACCAAAACGAAAAGTATGTAGCGCAATATGATGGCACACAGTTCAAAGCCTGGGACCTTCTAAATGACGGTCGCCCTATGGCTGTTGATATGGGTACCAACTCTGGTGTCCCAACTGCCTGTAACATCGCTACTTTAAAAACTAATGTCGATGCTCTGAAAGCTGCAGATGCAGATGTAGACGTTAAAAAGGCAGATGTTCTAGCTAAAGAAGCTGTCTATGCACAGGCATTCACTGGTCAGACTCCTACTAAAACTTCTACACTCGACGTACGTAACAACTATAAGAATGGTTACTACATTCCAGTTGTGGATACTGGCATTGTGGAAAACACTACAACTGGTAGTACCAACATTTTTGAAGACGGCAGTCTTATTGCAACTGTCGCCTCAGGCGGTACTTACCCTACTAATTACGTTAAAGGTACTGATCGTACCACTGACTATCCGCTCCTTAAGAGAGATGGAAACAAGATCTACGAATTAGTTAAGGTTGTTGCAGCTACTCATACACCAGCCCAGCTAGCCACAGCTACCACCAACCTGACTGCTGCTACTACAGCCTACAACACCTCTGTAACCGCCTACAACACGGCTAAAACAGCTTACGATACTGCACAGACAGCATGTAATGTAACGACGCTTCCAAGCGATTCTATCACTATTACAACTGCTGGCAGCGGATTTACAGATGGCAGCTTTACTGCAGTAGCTCAAGATGGCAGCTCCACAAGTGGAGTCACTGGTGCTACGTTTGACATCACTGTTTCTGGTGGTGTTATCACTGCAGCAACTTTAAATAACGATCCCGGTACTTTTAAAGGAAACGATAAGATCAAGCTTACCGGTTATACTGGAGCAGAGCTGACTTACAAACGTGGTGCTTATCTGCACGGAGCTACAGCCGATGACATTGAGCTGCTGACTCTTAATGACTATACATTTGTTCTTAATAAAAAGAAGAACACGCAGATGTTAGCCGACAGAAGCCCTGATAACGGTAATGAAGGCTTTGTCATCATTAGTGTGGTGGCATTCAATGCTAACTATAATGTTGAAATCAACGGTGTTGACCACAGTTTTACGACTGCTTCAGCCACTTCAAGCGCTGCCGTCGATACTAACGCTATTGTTACTGGTTTGGTTACTGCCATCAACAGTGGTACTACAGGTGCAACTGCTACAGCAGTCGGTGCCGGTTTACACGTTTCACACCCTAGCCCCCTGACTTCCTTTGGTGCGTCTGGTGGTGGTTCTGAGACAGGTGTGTACAGTTTCCAGACTACCATTGCTACTCAGACTCTTCTGCCTAATCAGTGTAAAAACGGTTACATTCTTAAAATTGTAAACAACTCTGATATATCTCTTGATGATCAGTACGTTAGTTTTGAAACTGAAAGTGGTACTACCTTTGGACAAGGTGTTTGGGTTGAGACTATTGCACCTGATCTAGAGTTCAAGTTAGATCCAGACACGATGCCTCAACAGCTTGTACGTCAAGCTAATGGAGTCTTCAAACTTTCTAATGTAGACTGGACAGACAGGCTGGTAGGTGATGATCGTACTAACCCTGTACCCAGTTTTATCGGATTCCCGATTTCTAACATCTTTTTCCATAGAAACAGGTTCGGAGCCATCTCACGAGATACTGTTTTCTTGGGACGTGCTGGTGATTTCTTTAACTTCTTTGTAACGACATCTGCTGCTGTAACGCCAGATGATCCTATTGACTTGACTGCTGTTACTCAGCAGCCTGTTAACCTGCACCACGTTCAAGAGACTAGCATCGGCCTGGTGCTGTTTTCTGAGACCGAGCAGTTCCTGTTGAGCACAGCTTCTGACTTGCTCAGCCCTACTGCTGTTAAGCTGAATACCCTATCTAAGTACGAATGTGACCCGGACATTCCTGTTGTTAACATGGGTCCAACGCTTGCATTCGTGTCTAAGACACCTTTGTGGACAAGGCTGTTTGAGATTACGGACATCCGTGATGACCAGCCACCTAAGTTCTTTGAAACATCTAGTTACGTTTCCGAACTTATCCCTTCTGCTGTAAACAGCCTGATTGCGTCACCAGCCTTGTCGCTGGTTTCATTCGGTTGTGTAGGTAAAAAAACGTTATATCAATATAGATTCTACCAGACTAACCAAGAACGTCTAAGCTCTTGGTACAAGTGGGAGCTGAGTGGCAAGCTATTGCACCAGTTCTTTGATGTTAGTACTATGTATGTCATTACATACACAGCTAACAACTTGGTGCACGTTGAGTCTATTGACATGACTCAAGAAAGGGAAGAGGGATTCTTGACACTCCAAACTGGAGAAAAGACTGACACCTGCCTTGACTTGTTTACTGTCAATCCCAGGCGTGAATATATTGCAGCTACTGATAAAACTAGGATTTTCTTACCATATCACCACGATAGTACAAGCAGTCCAAAACTAGCTTTAGTTAATATCGGTACATATATTGGAAGTGTTCAGACCGGTGCGTCATCTCAGACTGTCGGATCCGTTGAATACCCTACTGTCAATACTTCAGGCACAGATCACTTCGTGGAAACCCAAGGTGACCAGCGTGGTCGTAACCTGATTCTAGGCTATGTCTATGACATGACAGTAACTATGCCTACTTTCTATGTTGGACAATCTGATGGTGGTTCTTACCGTACAGATACAACAGCAGAACTTATTATTCACCGAATAAAAGTTGATGTTACCCTGAGCGGACCTGTTACTTACAGTGTTGGAATCCAAGGTAGGGATACTTTTACAGAGGTTGTCAACGTTACACTGCCGGCTCAGTACCTGCTTAACAGTGTGAACATGACCCCTTCTGGTACCCACGAGATACCTGTGTATCAGCGTAACAAAAACCTGACATTTAAAATTGTTGGAGACACCCCTTTCCCTGTATCCCTGTTGGGTATGTCATGGGAAGGTAAGTATGTCCAGCGTAATTACCAGCGTATGAACTAATGCCTGATTCCACCCCTTCGATGTACGACCGTCCTGCTACTCTTGACGACGTTCCAGAGATAGTAAACAACATGCTATCTTCTGGAATGGAAGAGTATCACAGGAAGGGTCGACATCCTTTGCTCAGCATATCTGCCGATGTCTTAACCAGCACATGTCATGTGTGCATCAACTCAGATGGTAAGATTGTTGCTCTAGTTGGTTTTACTGATTTCTTCGGATCTCACCACTACTGGATGCATATGACAAATGAAATTGAAAAGAATCCAATTCAATTTCTTAAATATGCTAGACGTTGGTTTAAAGACCACGCAAAGCAACAGATTCTATTCTGCACCTTCGATGCCCGTAACAAAGGTCTTCTGAAGATGTGTAAATCATTTGGATTTAAGGTACTTAACACCCGGTTCGGGAACAACACACTTTTACTAGAAACCGTTAGATTATGGCAATCGCAGCAATAGGATTGGGTATTGCACAAGGTGTTATGGGATTTATGGGCAACAAAGCCCAAGCTGCTAAGGCAGCAGCCGATACCGCTTTCCAAAACACAATCAATGAAGAACGTGCGAAGCTCAGTCTGGAGATGCAGAGGAAGAGCTTCAAGCGTCGTGGCGAACAAGTTAAGAAACAGTACCAAGTCAACGCTGACGAAATGTCCCGTCAGTACGAGCAGACCCAAGCTGTCTTCAACGAACAGATGGCTCAGTTTGCTTACAAAAGTCAGGGCATGATTAACCAGCTCGCCCAGGTCGAGGGCAGCATCCGTGCTAGAGGTGGTGCTCAAGGCCGAAGCTCTGAACGTGTTGCGGCTGTTCGGGCTCTAGGTGAGTATGGCCGTCAGTCTAGAAAACTGTTGGACAACATGCAAAGTGCTGACCGCCAGCTAGAACGCAACATGGGAGACATTAAGGCTACGTGGGCTAAAGCAGACCGTGCCGCATGGCAGACCCTGCTTACTAACCAGCCACTTCCTCAGTTTGTTGCTAAGGTTCCTGTACCTAAGTTTAACTCTGGCCTTGCTATTGGTAATGCAGTTCTTAGCGGTATGTCTACTGCTAACAGCCTGACATCCGATGGACTGTTTAGTGCGGACTCTTACAGAAACACAGCTTTGGGTGACCTCTTCGGTATTCAGAGAGGGTAATTATGGCACAACAACAACCTGAAATTCAAGAAGTAAAACTAGAGAGTTACGGTAAGGTCAGCAGGTTTGACCCAGAACAACTTGAGCTGCAAGATCCTGATCTTGGCCGTAGGCTAGCTAATGTTGATCGAGCCTTCGGTCAAATGGCTGATGCTGGTAGACAGTTTTATCGGCAAGAGCAGGAGAACCTAAAAGATCTAGTAGGGTTCTCTAATTCGTTACTTAACTTTGCGATTGAACGTCAAGAAGAAGAGAACGAAGATGCTGAGGCCCGTGGTGCTTTGTTATTCGCTCAGGACAAGATGGCTAGAGAAGCGGCTGCTGCTCAATATGATGCTCAGTCAGCAGAGCTTGATGAACGTGGTGCGGTGACCCGTGAGGCCGCTATGACAGCCCAGAAAGCTGACGCACCTTTTGAAGTTGTCGAAGGACTGAGTAAGCTGTCAGGATTCGAGCGTAAAGGTTACGCCATTGCTATGGCTAAATCTGCCGGTCAGGCTTGGACTTCCTTTGCTATGCAGCAGCTCAAAGAAAACGATGAAGAGATCACACTTCCTGATGGTTCTGTGATTGCAATAAATGCGTTGCAGAAAGACCCTGCACAACATGCTGCTGTACTAGGTCATCTGAAAACAAAATGGATGAAGACATCAGGCATGACTCAGCTTAGTCATGGTATCATGGCTAAGCACGCTTTGCCAGGAATCGATTCTGCTGACGAGTCTTTGATGAAAGCTGCTAGAAGGCAGTACGCTGTTAACCAAAGTTTTCACGACATTCAAGAAGCTACAAACGCTTTTGACGAAAGCGATCCATCTACTTTTCATCACCTACTTCACACGATTGCACGTAGTGTAGATGTCAACGGCACACCTCTTGGGTATGCTGGAGCCTGGAAAAAGCTAGAAACTATTCTAGTTGAGCGTGAAAGTGCTGGTCATGAAATTGATGTAGATTTCATCCGTGGAATGCAAGTTCCTGGTGAAAAGAAAGGTGTGACATATGGTACCAAGTTTAAAAGCAAGCTTGAAGGTCTAGAACGTAGGTTGCGTGAAGAACGTCACCGTCTCGTTACTTATCAAAACAACGAAGACCTGACCTATGCATACAGCACTGAACAGCAGATCCTATCTCAACTGACTGCTGACAGTAGCATGGAAGACATCCAGAATGCTCAAAGAGCATATATGGCTGCTCACCCAACTGGTGCACGGTCCGCTCGTATCGACGCTTTCTACGCTAACCGTACTGTAGAAGGTAAGGAGCTGCAGAATAGAATGGAGCATTACCAACGTATGCAAGATATGGGTCTTTTGGATCCTGAAACTATTGCTCGTGAGCCGATTGCTGTTCAAGAAAAATTCATGCAAGCAGCAACGAACCAGCAGGAAATACGTGAGGCTACTGGTAACTTTAAGGACATTGACAAAGAGGTTGAAGGTTTAGTAAAAGCTAAGGCCAAGGATTTGTCACTTCCTGGTGAGCACTACGGTACCGGTACGTTCCTTGTTATTGGTGAGCTAAAAAGCAGGATCCGTATGGAAACGCAACGGTTGTTGGCAGGCGATCCTAACATGTCTGCATCAGAAGCTGCAATAACAGCAAGTAATCGTGTTATGTCTGAGTTCAGAGAAGCACAAAACATCGATGGTCATAGGTACAAGCTAGGTATCGACGGTTTCGATAACTTCTTCAGTACTTCGGTTGATCGAGACAAGGCTGCTGCATCTGCTGATCAGACCAGAACTATGCTGACGCAGATCAAAAACGATGTGAACGTTGTTGATAAAGAAGGTTTCTTGGGTGACGCAACGTTCTTCCAAAACCTTGAAAAAGATATGAAGACTCCTGGGTTTGCAATGCCTACCCGGTTGACCTATCTTTCTCAGAAGACTGGTATCCACGTTCTTGAGTTGATTGACCGTGGTCGGAGAGCAAACGGCTTACCGTCGCTGCCTGGCTACAACCAAGCTCTTGACACTATTAAACAGGCTGATCCTGAGTTCCAACGGTTTACAAACGGATTGATAGCACGATCTGAAACACGTAACCGTACTCAACGTATGTTGAGAGCAGGTAACATTCCTGTACGCGAATCTATGATAAACTTAATGCCACCACCACCGGTTGAAGCACCACCGCAAGTGTCGCTTGTGCCTGGTGATAAAGCCCGTGCTCTTAACCTTATTGCTAAATTTGAATCATCTAGTTCCGGTGGATACGATGCTGTAAACCAGTACGGAGAAGCAGGCGGCACTAAAACTGGTGCTGACAAAGGGTTCTATTCAGGACCGTTTAGCCTTATGAAACAGCACGGTGGGCGGAAACTTACCGACCTTACTGTGGCTGAAGTATTAGAACTGCAATATGATGATAAGTCCATGACTAACGACGAATGGCGTGATGCAGGTAAACTGCACGCTGTTGGACGTTACCAAATTGTTGGCAATACGTTGCCTGGGCTTGTAGAACGTACTGGCATTGATCTTAATGCAAAATTTAATTCTGAGACACAAGACAAGCTAGCACTTCAACTCCTTAGGGAGCGCGGCTGGAAGCCGTGGGTTGGTGCTACTAAACTGTCACCTCAGGAAAAACTGTTCCTTGAAACCTTTATGAGGTAATTAAATGGATGATCCAATTCAGGAACTTGGGAACGTTACAACAGAACTTACCGATGAAGCAAAAGCACGTCTTGAAGCTGAGATAAGTTCATTAGATGTTTCCAAGAACTTCTACGGAGAAGAGTCCGAAGAACCTGAAACACCAGAACAACCTCAGGTAAGCCCTGAGCCTACTGGTACCGAACAAGCTGAGCAGCCAGTTGAGCAATCAACTGAGCAGCCACAAGCTGAGCAACCGGCTGAGCCGGAAGAACAACAGTGGATGTGGGATAAGGGATACGATGCGGGCGATTCTCTCCGTCAAATTGGAGAGTCAGCCCTCTTCCTTCCTACTGGTGCTATCGACTTTGCAACTGATCTTATCAATCTAGTTCCAGGTGTCGGTATCCCTAAGCTTCCTAAATTTAAAACAGACGTTTTACAGTCTGCACGGGAGCTTTCTTCCTTTATTGTACCTAACGTTGTAGGTATCGGCGTAGCCGGTAACGCAGCACGTGGTCTAGCTGCTGCTTCTAAATGGAAAGCAGCTAGCGGTACTGTTGCTCGATTCTTTGGTAATACCAGTTTGGCTGCTGGTGTCGGTGCTTTTGTTGACTCGACAAACAAACTAAACGAAAAAGATGACAACCTTCAGGGTTCTTTGAAAAAGATGTTCCCTGAAACCTTTCAATGGATTAGCGACGACTGGGCTACTTTAGATAGTGACACTCCAGACGTTAAGAGATTGAAGAATGTCTACGAAGGTATTGGATTAGGTATCTTTACTGACTTGCTGTTAGGCAGTGCTAAGCTTCTTAGTGCTGTTCGGGGTACTAAAAAGATAACTCGTATTATTCCAGATAGCGAAAAGTCTACAGCTTATTTTGCTAAGAATACTGACGCTGCACCGGTTGACGCTGAAGATGCATTTGTCCAGTCCGCTGCTTCTCGTGAAGAAGCTTTGGATAATCTGGGTGAATGGAACATTACCAACTCGGCTGGTGATCTAGATACTCCAATGAAAGGTGTTCATGATGTATTTGACTACGATGAGATCGGAACTCGTTCTCAAGACCCTCTTGGTGTTCACGGTGCTGCAATCGACGCTGCCCGTATTCAAGGAAACCGTTCTACTACTTATGGCCGCCTTGGCAGTCTCATAACGGATGCCGCTTTGAAGTATGGTATCAAAGCGGAGAATTTGACAAAAAGGATGATTGTGAAGTATATTGCCAATGAGATTAAACAAGGTGGTAAGTATTCTGTGGAACTGGCCCAGGGCGGTAAGCTGTCATGGGATGAAATTGATAAAGCAGGTACAAACCTGGCTGCCTATATTACCGATCCTTCTATGGATCCTAGTATGGTTCGTGGTATCTTGGACGAGTTTAAAAACTCCTACAAGGACCTTAACGTACAGGCACTAGGTAACGTCGGCTATAACGCTGCTATGAAGTCGATCCGTCAGTACCTTGACGAGTATATGAATATCGATACTTTGAAGGCACAGGCGTATCTGACTACTTCTATGGGCGGACAGATCTCTGACATTGCTGAAGGTGCTCGTATTATGGAAGGCACTAACGCTGTTGCTGCTGCCCGAGAGATGATCCGTGACAGGATCAAGTACCTTATGGTAGAGAAAGGTCTGGCTTCTTACCAGCTAGCTGCAGGCACCGCTTTGTTAAAGGTCTGGAAAGAACAGCCTACCAGTAAAGCGCTCAAGGCTGCGGCTCAAAATGCTAAAGAGGGTACAGATGCACAGCTTAAGGAGATTATCAGCCGTGCTGAACGTCTGGACAATACCCTTAAAACTCTTGGTGAAGAGCGTCCTGAGTTCCTGGACCCATTCATCATGGCTTATGAGTACTCTGACGGTAACGTCGATACACTGTCTAAGCTTAACCGTTACTTTGAAGAGAGTCTCCCTAACTTTGCTTCCAAAGCTTTGTTTGACTCTAACCCAGAGATTCCTAACCAACTGGTTCAAGGTGCTTGGTCTAACATCTACAACTCTGTACTTACTTCTATTTCCACTCCGCTTAAAGCTGGATTTGGTAACACCGCCTTGATGCTGGCTAAACCGTTGTCTGTCATCGGTGGTGCTGCACTTAGTGGAGACATCAAAGCCATTAAGCGTGGTTGGTACCAGTACAGCGCTTTTGCTGACACCTTCAAGCGTGGCCTGTCTCACATGAGCATGGTTTACCGTAAGGCTGCTCAAGACCCTACTTCTGTTGGCTACATTGTCCGTGATGATATTGCGGTGAAGAATGAAAAGACAATGGATGTTCTGCGTAGCTTTGCTGAATCTGCAGAAAAGGCTGGAGAATCTGGACCGATGGTCTTGTACAACCAGGCAGAAGCTCTAAATGATTTGTCTAACCATCCTTGGTTCCGGTTCGGTGCTAACGCTATGACGGCGTTTGACGGATTTACCCGTGCTGTTCTTGGTGCTGCTGAAGCCCGTGGACGAGCCTGGGACAAATTCGTTGATGGTGGCCGTACTCTTGACGCTAAATCATTGAAAGATGCAGAGCAAGAGATATACGAAGAGATGTTTGACAAGTCTGGTATGATCACTGATTCTGCAGTTGACCATGCTAGCCGTGAGATTGCTCTTAACCTAGACAACCCTGCTGTTAAGAATATCAGTGCTTTTGTCGATCGTAATAAGTTCATGAAGCCGTTCTTGATGTTCCCACGGACATCGGCTAACATGATCTCGATGATGAATAAGTTCAGTCCTGTGTCCCTCTTTATGAAGGATTACAACCGACTGGCTATGCCTGGTGTTAACTTTACAGGCGAAGAGATTGCAGAGATCCTACAATCTAAGGGTATTAAAGTCACTGGTGTACCTGAAGTTGACGGTCAAGCGTTCCAGCGTTTGCGTCATGAGATCCGTGGACGTAAGGCTATCGGTACCGTCTCTGTGATGGGAGCCGCAGGTTTGTTCATGAATGACAGCCTCCATGGTAACGGTCACTTTGACAAAGAACGTCAAAAGGTACGTCGCGATCTGAACTGGAAGCCTAAGTCCTATAAAGCTTGGGACGGAAAGTGGTACAGCTATGAATGGCTTGGCCCCCTGGGCGACTGGTTGGCTCTGACTGCTGACGTTATGGATAACTTTGATTCCATTACCGAAGCTGATCTAGAAACTAACATAAACAAAATGGGCTTTATCCTTGCCGCTAACTTGACTGATAAGTCAATGCTGGCTGGTTTGGAACCTATGAACGATGTGTTGCGTGGTAACCCTGCAGCCATGAATCGTTGGGCAGCTTCGTTCGTCAGCTCTTTGGCACCTTTCTCTGGTGCACGTAATGAGTTCGGACGTCTTATCTCTCCACAGTTACGTGAAGTAGATATGGAGCTGGGTCAGCTTCTGAGGAACCGTAACAAGTACTTGGATGAACTTGATCCTCAAAATGCTCTGCCTAACAAATATGATTGGATTGATGGTAAACTTATTGGTTACACCGATAACTTCTTTGTTCGCGGCTGGAATGCTTTCTTCCCTATGAAAGTATCCGACGAAATTTCCGAAGAACGTCAGTTCTTGCTAGACATCGAGTATGACTCACGTCCTCTGTTTAACAGCAACGGTAAAGGTGTGAAGTACACCCCATCCGAACGTTCAGAACTTTATAGTCTGATGGGTCAGGATCAATTCTTCAAACGCGATCTAAAGCGTATTATGAAGAGTACAGAGGCTTCCCAGTGGCGTGCTGCTATTAAAGAAGCTCGCAGATCTGGACGTCAAGTTGATCCTAAACTTTGGGATGCTTTGTATCTAAGGATTGACCGTTCTTTGTTGAAAGCAAAACGGGCGGCAGAAATCAAGCTGTCTAACCGTGAAGAAATTAAAGTACGTCAATACGAAGCACAGATTAACAAATATGATCAACAAAGAGGCAACGCTCCTCGTTTCCCTCTTACTAACAAATGATCCGCCCGTCATTCTACTTGAGGTGTAATGGCCTACACAACTGAAAACGTCTACAGTACGCTCAACGGTAACCCGCCAAGTGCGGGTCAATCGACGTACTCTTTTACTTTCCCATATATTGAAAGAGAGGATGTCAAGGTTTCCCTTAACGGCACCACTCTCGCTACAACTGCATATTCTTTTGCCAATGACACCACCATCCAGCTAGACTCGACGACAGCCGGTACTGTTACTACTACTACTAAAGTACGTATATTCCGTGATACGAGTCTAGATGGTTTGAATGCAGAATTCTTTTCTGGATCTGCCATCCGTGCCACAGACTTGAATGATAACTTCAACCAAACGTTGTTCGTTACTCAAGAAGTTAGTGACCGCTTTGTTGACGTTAATAACGCTGCGTTTTCAAACGACATCAGCATGGCTGGTAACAAGATTACTAATCTTGGACCAGGTGTTGCCGGTACTGATGCTGTAAACAAGGATCAGCTAGATGCATCGCAGAACTTTAACAGCACGCAGCTAACATCAGCAGTAACTAATGCCACAACGCAGGCTACTGCTTCGGCAACCTCAGCAACCGCATCAGCAGCCTCAGCGACATCTGCTCTTGGCTATGCTAATCAAGCCGCTGCTTCAGCAACCGCAGCAGGAAACTCAGCAACCGCATCAGCAACCTCAGCAACCGCAGCCGCTGCTTCTGCATCGCTAGCAGCTACTTTTTCCGCGGAAACTATTTTCTATGGATTTAAGCGTGATGCTAACGCTATGCTAGAGTTGTATTACAGCAACCCTCAGTCTAGCACTGTATATCCAGTCAAAGACTACGAATACAAAGGCGGTAGTCAGTGGATTATTGGTAACGACGACTTGCTTTACTCAAGTGGAGCTAACGTTGGCAAACCTAAGTTCTTTTTCAACTCTAACGGACATCTTATTCTCGAAGCGATTTAAACAATGGCACAAATTGATCTCGGAAAACTTAAATTCCAATGGAAGGGTCTTTGGACTACTTCCACTGCATACGAAGTAGATGACGTAGTGCACTACGACGGCAGCACTTATGTTGTCGTTACCGACGTTCCCGCAACTAACACCACTAACCCTGGTAGCAGCAGCCTGTTTGAGCTGATGGCTCGTGGTCTGAAGTTCCGTGGAGCCTACGTTGCATCTAACACATATCTCCATAACGAAATCGTTACTTTTAACGGTGCTTCATGGATCTCTATTCAAAGCAACGCTTTCACAGGACAGACCCCTGCTAGTGGTTCGTCTTACTGGGAAGTTATTACCCCAGCTCCTGCATCTAATGTTCTGACTCAATCCGGTGATCTTGTTTACCTGGACAACGAGCTGAACACTCAACGTCTGCCTATCGGCGCTAAAAACACCACACTGACTGTGGTAGACAAGCCGTTCCACAGCATTCCTCGTGCTGCAACTTATAGCGTCAACGGTTCTGGTACAGCTGCTAAAGCAGTGCTGACTGATGACGACGACGCTACCAATGTGTACGGCAGCTCTACGCAGCAAGCTGCAATCACTGTTAGCCGTGGTACATCTTATGAGATCACGTTCCCTGCTAATGGTCTAACCTATTCGATCAAAGATCCCGCAGCTTCTGGTTACTCAACTGCTGGTTCTAACGGTCGTTTGACTAGCGGTACTAGCCCAGCGTTTGTTAACAACGGTGGTGTAATTACATTTACACCTGACTCAACTACCCCTAACACGGTTAAGATCCGTGACGAAGCGAACGGTGTTGACGAAGTAACTGTTACTGTTGTTGACCTGCGGAAGGAGCCGGCCTGGTCCGACGAAACACTTGTTAGCTACAAAGCAGACAAGGTTGCTGGTGGACTCCAGCGGAACACCTATACCAGCTCAGTGCAAGCCTTACCGCCGCACCTCGTTGGTTACGGCCGTGGCCGCCTGATGAACAGCGGAAGCCAGTACCGCGCTGGCGATTATCTGACCAAATCAGGTGATTTGATGTCGTGGGGCAACATGTATTACAACGGCACGCAAGGCCTTTATTACGATTCACACGGAACTGGCTCAGCCAACACGGCGACTTGGGACCCTGCTCAAGGAAATCTGAACATGCCTGGTTTTTACCAGGACGCAATTTCAGGCGTTGCAACTGAAGCGAAATGGCTAAATGATCTCGCTGGCAACAGCCTTGGACACACGCAATGGAATCAACTCAAGATTATTCAATATGACAAAGGTGCTTATCACACCTATGTCTTGCTGGAAAACGGCATCATGATGATGGCTGGTTATACCGGCTACGGTCAAAGGTCGGCCGGTGATACGACCAACCACCAGAACACATTTGTCAATGTCCCGTTCTACAACTCTTCTGGAACGCTGCTAGAAGGTGCAGCTCGCCCAAGAATCAAGTTTTTCCAGTCCACAGATTTTGACGACGGCTACAGCTACAGCTACAACAAATCTTTTGCAATCGACGAAGATGGCAAGCTGTACAGTTGGGGTTACAACGGCTATGGCAACCTTGCGGACGGAACTGCAGTCAGCAATTACTATGCTCGTGAAGTCCCTCTGTCGAAGTTTGGCAACGAAAAAATTCTTTGCATGTCTTCGTCAACTGGGCAATACAGCCATCACGCTGCAATTACTGAAAGCGGCAAAGTATGGGCTTGGGGCTACAACGGATACGGACAGCTTGGCGATGGCTCCACAAGTTACCAAACAAACCCTGTAGAAATCACCGCAGTATCCGGTTCAGCTCTTAACGGCAAAACTGTCACGCACGTCATGTGTGTTGACGCCACTCAAAGCACAGGCCTTACTTACTACTTAACTACCGAAGGCAAGGTTTATGTCTCCGGCTATAGCGAAGACTACGGAGTTTACTCAGGGGTTTACAACGCTTCTACTCCTGTAAACATCACAACGCCTCTTGAGCTGACTAACGCTTCCACGACAATCAATGCCAACGGCGGCAAAGCGATCATGTTTGCTCGCAGCAACAGCCGTTACGGAACATTGTTTGTGCAAACCGATGGTGGCACAACTAACCAGCCCAAGATTTTTGCATGGGGTGGCAACAGCTACGGCAACCATGGCGCAGGTGCAAACAACTCCTCTGGCGCAAGCGCAACAGCGCAAGGCAACTGGTTCGGTAATGAAATCAAATTCATGACCCGAGGCAATCCTCACGACGTAGCAGTCGGCACTGCTGGAAACCCTGGTGGAGCTTCTGGTTATACCAGCAGGCTAAAGGATCAAATTGTTGGCACTCAATACGACACCAACATCGCTTCCAGGATGAAGATTGGCAAGATCGTCATGATCTGGTCTCAAAGTATTACCAACAGCTCGTACACGTCGACCATGTTGATGGACGAATACGGATCACTGTTTATGGCCGGCTCAGTGGGAGATGGCAATACTTGGTTCAGCGGTTTTGATGTTGATCATCCATACGATATTTTTGGAACGGAAAACATCAGCCACTACTTTATGCAAGTTCACGGTCAGCCTGAACAAGCAAAAGACTGGAAGTGGATGCACCAGAACAGCCTGGGAACCGCCGGCATGATGATTGGCAAGTCTGGCACCGCGTATACAATCGGATCATCTTCAAGTTGGTATATGCTGGGAGCCAGAAACACCCAGACCACCTGGCATCCTGTTATTGGAACTACGAACTGACCTATGTCTATCTACACTTTTGACTATACCGGTAACGTTGAGCCTTGGGGTTATGGTTTCTATGACCCCGAAAAGGTTGACGTTTATCGTGGAAGAATTGCGGTACTGAAAGGTGATGCAACTCTTGCTGATATTGAAAACCCTACTGTGACTATTACTGAAGTTACAGATGCAGACCAACTCGCACGGATCAGGGAAAAGTATTCCATTCCTGCTCCTACAGAGTAATTAACCACTAACTTTTATTATCATGTTTGCACTTATCCGTCCTTTGCTGTTCTCTTTTCTTAACAGCGACAAAACTAAGCGTCTGATTGTGGACCTGCTCCGCAAACTGGCAGAACAGTCTGACAACAAAGTAGATGATCAGGCTGTTGATTTCATTGAACGCGGTCTTTTTAACAAGTAATGGATTTAGGAGAGCCGCCGGTATTACCGTCTCTGCGGCTCCCTGAGCCCCTTGTTTTACCCCGTCCGGTACTAGATGTCCCACGAGCGGATTTGCCCTCATACAAGCCGCTTGTGGTGCCTCCTAGTGACCTTCGGCCACCTCCGGGAGTCAAAGGAACGACACAATCCGACAAACCTAAGCCGGAGCCTAAACCACCTCCAGTCAAACCTCCGGCTGTACCACCAGATACAAGGCAAGTTGATGTTCCGTTTACGGATTTAACTGTGCCTCTACCCTCTAATGAAATACTTGTCACGGCTGGTACTACTGCAACCGTGTCTGTTGCGGCCACCCTTACAGCAACAGCAGTATTTAAGCATACTGTAACTGTAATGAAGCCCATTCTTAAACAAGCATGGACAAAGATAACAAAAAGGAAGGGTTCATCAAGTTCGTCGTCCTCGTCTGGTCAGCAGGACTCCTGACTGCCAGCTACGCAGGATGGATGGAGAAGATGGATCCCACTTATGTCGCATCAATTCTTAGTGGCACTCTAGCAACTTTCTCTATTACCCGCGAAAAAAAGGAATGAAAAAGCTACTTCTGTTGCTGCTGTTGGCTGCGCCTGCATCAGCTCAGACTGTTACCCCACAGTTTACCCAGGGGTCAATGCAATCGACTACCACCACCACGATTGACATTGAGCGTACTATCGAGACTGAAGTCTATGGTGGTGATTACTCATCATGGAGTGGTTCAAACGTTACGCCAAGCGCAGACATCGCTGGCTCCTCAACAACATTTGCTGTAACTACCGCTGGCGATCCTTGGTCTCTAGAGATCACGACTCGCGACGCAGGCATTGTAGAAACGATCGACATCACAGAAACAATCGACTCCACTTCTCCCACTACCTCGCTCTCTATCTTCTCGCAGTAACACCTGCTTACGCAGAAGACCCTAAAGTACAGAACACTTCTAACCCTGTAGCGGCTGCAACTGGTAATGTTACCAACCAAGCCGTACAATTTCAGAACAACGGTGCACCGAGTAGACAGATATTCGGTCCCAACAGCTCGTGCAACGGTGCTACTATGACGTTTAGCCCGTTTTATATGGGCAACGACACTATACCGTACGAATCTGATGGTTATGTCCGTTCTAATAACTATGGTATGCAGCTTAATTTTATGGTGCCGCTTGACGGTGGCATGATTGAGCTGTGTAAACAAATAGCTGGCCGTCATGAACAGAAAATGCGGCTTGAATATGAACTGGCAAGAGCACTGAAGTGCACAGAAATCATGAAAGCAGGGTTTACCTTTCGTCCTGGTAGCCGGGTAGAAGTGTTATGTCACGACATTATCCCTATCGTATCGTTAAACAATGATCGAAGCTCTAGTCAGTCTGTCGATAGCAGCGATCGCCGGGGGAGCAGCGCTGAACAGCAGACTACACAACAGAATAAATAGCGTGCATGAACGCATTAGCGCCCTGGACCGCCGCCTAGATGGAATCGAATTGACTGTGGCTTCTGATTATGTCAAGAAGTCTGAGTTATCTGATCTTATCAGCCGGATGGAAGACCATATGGTGCGTATTGAAAACAAACTTGACCAAATAGTTCTCCGAAATGGCTAACAAAAAAGCTACAGAGGACCAGTTCAATGAACTCCACAACCTCGTCACAACAGAGTTTTTAGCTCGCATTAAGTCTGGCGAGGCTACAACTCAAGATTTAAAAGCAGCCTGCGACTGGCTGAAAACAAATGACATCAGTGGTGTCGCTTATGACGGCAACCCTTTGTCTAAACTCGCTTCTATTATGCCAGAAGTCGATCCTGAATTAGTACAAAGCAGACTCTATGGCAAACGCTAACACCTCTGAATACTACAAACACAACATGCCTGCCAGGCTGAAGCGTAACCGCCAGCAAGCCCGGTACAATAAAACACAAAAAGGCAAGGATCTTCGGATCAAAGCAAATGCACTTAATCGACAGTTAGGTACTTACGGTAATAACGACGGTTTGGATGCTTCTCATACCGGTCCTAAAACAGGACGGAAAGAATCTCCAAGCAAGAATCGCCGTAGACCTAGACTAAAGATTAAGTACGCATGACCCCATTACTTCCCACACCTGACGACTACCTCTACAACCTTATAACCATGACGTCCCCTGAAGCTAAGCGCCTCTGGAGGCGTGCTATCAAAGAACATTTTGGTTGTACCTGTGTATACTGTGGACAAACCTATGATTTACATGACCTTACTATTGATCACGTTCATCCTCGCAGCCTTGGCGGCCAGGATTTATCCTTCAACGTCGTACCGGCTTGCTCCTGCTGTAATCAGGCCAAAGGAAGTAACAACTGGCTCTCTTGGATGAGAGAAACATTCGGTGTAAACCGTCTTAGAGAAACACTAATTCTTTCACATATTCGATAATGGCGTATCCCGCACGTAATTTTGAAAAAGACCCTTCTAAACGTACGAAGGGTTGGTACATGGTACCAGGCAAAGGCCGTCGCTACTGGGACGGTAAGACGTTTAAGTACCGCTCTCCTGACGGCACTACTAACGTCAAGGATATGGTTGGAGACCGTCTTAAAGGTCTTGTTAAGCGCATTAGCAAAGGATCTGAAAAAGGTAGAGCTATCAATGCAAGGAGACGAGGTCGTAACCGTGGCCGTGGGGCTGCTGTTCAGTCTGAAGGCAAAAGCTCAGCGCCTAATCCTGAGTCTAAGTCTGGGCAGAACAATCCTACTACCCAGCAAAAGCCTGAGGTTAAGAAACCACCTGTAACTAAACCTGAGGTTAAAAAACCCGATACTAGCAAGGCGTCTACTCCCAAAAAGACTGCTTATCAAGCAGCACGGGACAAGATTAAAACTGCTAAAGATAAAAAAGGTGCTACCCTTGCTGCCGATATTCAGGGACTCAAGTCTTTTATTAAAGCACACGGCGACAAACCGGGCATGGCAAAGGCAGTCGCAAAAGCCAAAGCTTCTCTTGAAAGGAAGAAGGAGCAAAAAAAACCTAAGTCTGCTGCTGTTAAAAAAGGTTGGCCCGGTAACAAAAACTATTAACTATGGCTAAGCAACTATCTTACTCGGAGTGGATAGAAAAAGCTAACAAAGCTTACGTAAAAGGTGTGTACACTGCGGAAGATATGGTGCGAGATTGGGGTTACCCTAAGGGGATAGACCCTGCTAAGTGGCGCATGGGGTTTCGCAACGGCATAGCTGGAAAAAAAAGCCGTGCCGCTATTCAGAGAGGCAAAACTAAATCTGAACTAGAACGAAAGTTCCAAGGAAAAGCCCAGACTTATGGTGAGCCTGATTTTCCAAAAGGAACTCCAGAGACTCAACAGCACCATATTCGTAAGAAATCTCAATACGCTCCTTTTTTTGAAGGGGCTTCCCCAGCTGATCAACAAGAACTGGCAAGATACGCTGCTGAAGATTTAGGCACACCTTTGGGTAATAAAGACCTCAATGCTATTGCGGTAAACGACGCTGCTCACACGATGCATCACAATGTAGAACGTCAGCAGGGGTTTACTAAACGTGATTTTCCTAAATTGACAGCAGAGGGTCCACACCCTAGTAGTTTTAAAAACGCTACATTAGATCAACGTAAGTATGCGTTGTATCAGTTTGTCAACCAAGAGCAGCCTAAAATTGATGACATCTTAATTGATGCTATGAGACAGGCTGATCCTGAAGGCCTGAAAGCTGCTCAGCAATCAGGTACTTTAGTCAGCACTAGAGGCGGACTTAAGTTCGGCAGAAATCTCGCTAGGTTTGCTGCTCCTGCGGCTTTCGGCGGTTTAGCGCTCAGTGTACTGAACCAGCAAAGCGTACGTGCTGAAACGAAAGATGATGATAGCATGTTAGCTAATACTCGCCGTACTTTAGCAGACGCTGGTGTTGCAGGCGACTCCTTAGCTGCCGCAGGCATGGGCTTGAGCGCAACGGGAGTGGGTGCTGTTGTCGGTGTGCCTATGGCAGCAGTTGGTGAAGCTGTTAGCATGGGTGCTGGTCTTGCTGAACTGGCTACCGACGCCTTTGTTACTAACGACGCTAAAGCAAAAGAAGCGGTTAAACGCGGAGGTCAGTTCCAAGCGAACATTGGGGGTCTTAAATTTAGGATGCCTGAACTTGGCATCTCAGAGCGTCTAGGACTCAACTAAATCCACCTACATACCCAACCATACATGACCGATGTTTTAACGGCCTTACAGGGCGATTTCAGGCTGTTTCTGCAAGCTTTGTGGAAGCAGCTTGACTTGCCTGAACCAACCAGAGCACAGTATGCAATCGCAGAGTATCTTCAGCATGGACCTAAGCGTCTTCAAATACAGGCTTTCCGTGGAGTTGGAAAGTCCTGGATTACTGGAGCCTTTGTTCTGTGGACGCTTTTCAATAACCCTGAAAAAAAGATCATGATCATTTCGGCCTCTAAAGAGCGGGCCGACAACATGTCTATTTTCTTACAAAAACTAATCATTGAAACACCATGGCTTTCTCATTTACAGCCCAAGTCAGACGATGCAAGGTGGTCGCGGATAAGCTTCGATGTGAACTGCTCCCCGAGCCAGGCACCCAGCGTAAAAAGCGTGGGCATCACTGGACAGCTCACCGGAAGCCGCGCAGATTTAATGATTCTCGACGACGTTGAAGTTCCTGGTAACTCAATGACTGAAATGATGCGTGAAAAGTTGCTACAGTTATGTACTGAAGCGGAGTCAATCTTGACACCTAAAGACGATTCACGTATCATGTACTTAGGTACGCCACAAACTACGTTTACCATCTACCGTAAACTAGCAGAACGTAACTACAGACCCTTTGTTTGGCCTGCTAGGGTGCCTAGAAAGCTCGCTAACTACGAGGGCTTGCTAGCTCCACAGCTACAGGAAGACATTGACCAGGGTGCCGATCCCTGGGAAGTAACTGACCCTGACCGATTTGCTAATGATGATCTACTCGAACGCGAAGCGTCCATGGGACGCAGCAACTTCATGTTGCAATTCATGCTTGACACCAGCCTTAGCGATGCTGAAAAGTTCCCGCTTAAAATGGCTGACCTCATCGTTACTAGCGTCAATCCTACCACTGCTCCTGATTCAGTCATCTGGTGCTCAGACCCCAAAAACTGCATCAAAGATGCTCCGACTGTCGGACTACCTGGAGATTATTTCTACAGTCCAATGCAGTTACAAGGAGAATGGGAGCCTTACCAAGAGTCAATCTGCTCGGTTGACCCGTCGGGTCGTGGTTCGGATGAAACAGCAGCAGCTTATATCTCCCAACGCAACGGTTTTCTGTACTTGCACGAAATGCGTGCTTACCGAGATGGATACTCAGACAACACACTCTTGGACATTCTAAGGGGTTGTAAGAAATATAAAGTAACTAAACTGGTTGTGGAAACAAACTTTGGTGACGGTATCGTTGCTGAGTTGTTTAAAAAGCACTTGCAGCAGACAAAACAGGGTATAGACGTTGAAGAGGTGCGT